>Ga0209631_10001280_pt1 | contig 32309 bp, 15 predicted proteins | sample COG_08_FD_184752 | JGI IMG/M metagenome (GOLD analysis project Ga0209631, IMG submission 184752) | Pelagic Microbial community sample from North Sea - COGITO 998_met_08 (SPAdes) (version 2) | ecosystem: Environmental > Aquatic > Marine > Neritic zone/Coastal water | place: Helgoland, sampling... | reverse complement strand
CAAGTATCCAAACTGCAGAGTGAAGCAAGACACAAGAATACGTGATACAGTCTGGAATTTTATAATGGTAGGCAATCGCTGTGTGATACCAGTATGCAGTGTTATTGGACTATTCCTTATTGGATGTAAACCGGTAGGAAGCCCTCCTCATCAAACAGCGGATGCAGTTCGCGGCGTAAAAGTTGAATTGAAAGTTGCTACCTGCCAACCGACTAACCTACCTGGTCTCGGTGATGCTATTCTCGGTGTTGCAGATCGCGTGTACGAAATGACAGCTGGACGTGTCGAGTTGGACGTCCAGGAGCCAGGTGCGATCGTGCCAGCACTTGAAGTTCTTGATGCAGTCTCAAGCGGTACAGTCGAAGGAGGATTTGGTCCGGCTGGCTTCTGGGCCGGAAAAATGCCCGCAGCACCACTGTTTAGTTCTGTGCCGTTTGGGCCCGAAGCAGGGGAATATATCGCCTGGATGTATCATGGCGGCGGACTTGAACTTGAGCAGCGAATGTATTCCGAGGCTGGTTTTCAAGTTGTGTCCTTGCCGTGTGCGTTGCTAGCAGCTGAAACAAGTGGCTGGTTCAGGAAGCCAGTTGATACGGCAGAAGATCTTCACGGATTGAAGATGCGGTTTTATGGGCTTGGCGGACAAGTTATGCAAGAACTCGGTGTGGCCGTTACTGTTATGCCGGGAGGAGAAATTTATCAGGCGCTTGAAAAAAATGTTCTTGATGCAACAGAATTTTCGATGCCAGCAATAGATGAAAAGCTCGGATTTTCTCGTGTTGCAAACTACAACTACTATCCCGGCTGGCATCAACAGGCAACCCTTCTCGAATTAATGATTAACAAAAATATTTGGGACTCGTTATCACAAGTCGATCAATCGATTATTACAAACGCCTGTCAAGCAGCAATGCTTGATAGCTTTGCAAAATCAGAGGCGATTCAGGCAGATGCAATTCGTCGAAATGTTGATGAAAGAGGTGTTGAGAATCGCATATGGTCTCAGGAGATGCTCGACCTCTATGAGGAGACATGGCATGTTGTTGCAGCTCGTGAGGCATCCCGAGATTCATTTTTCAAAGAGGTCTGGGAGAATTTACAGTCTTTTCGTAGCCATTACCGAGAATGGGGTGGCCGCGCGTTCCTTCCCCGCAAAAGCACTTTGTCTCATTAAGTAGATGAAGAGGGTGACAGGCCGTCGGGAGGGTCAGATATGAAAATCGAAGAGATACCCGACGAACAGGTTCTGTATGGTGAATGCTGCGGTGAACCCAAAAGTTTTCTCTTAAGAGCATTGCGTAGTGTAGTTGGTTCAGCTGCTCTTTTATTTCCATTGCTGACCATCGCAATCCTGATTCACGTTGTCTTGCGTTATGTATGTGGAATCAATTTTGTGTGGCTTGAAGAATTGCACTGGCAACTCTATGCCTATCTCGCAACCTTTGGTGTCGTCTTTTCATATATCAGAAATGATCATGTTCGATTAGATCTGTTCCATCATCGCTTCACTAAAAAAGATCAATCGATTATCGAAACGGCTGGCCTGATCTTTTTCGTCATTCCGTTTTCTATACTTCTTGCGTGGTATGGATTTCAGGCTGTGGGCCAATCATTCTCTATTGGTGAACATTCAGTGAATGAACAGGGTCTCCCATTCACATTCGTTGTGAAATTGGCGTTACCACTTTCTTTTACACTCATGCTGATTGTAGCCCTCGTGCGCCTTCTGGAGTTTGCGTTGGCGGCTCGGCAGGCTCCCGTTTCCTCGATGAGTCAAAGGAGTTTGAATCAGTGGGGGAAATTAAAGCTCGGAGTAAGTGCAGCCATAGTCTGCGCTGTCATTGGGCTTGCATGGCGTGTTGGGAATATCGACCCCCGCTATGCTTTGGTTGTATTGATGTTTGTTAGTTTTATTGGACTGTTGTTTACCGGTTATCCAATTGCATTTGTGTTGGGCGGTGTCGCTGTTGCATTCATTTTTGTCGGCTATGCAGCCGACTATTTTGGGTACACGCTCACTCTGGATCATGCAGGTACAAAACTTTATCTTGGCAGTGCTGCAGGATTTGTGAATCGCATATACGGAGGGCTTCTCAGAAAACCAGAGCTTGTTGCATTACCCATGTTCATCTTTATGGGTCTTCTTCTCGATCGCAGTGGGATAGCTGAGCGGATGATGACAGCCATGCAACAAATTTTCGGTCAGATTCGTGGCGGTTTGGCAATCTGTGTGGTGCTCATCGGTATCTTGCTTGCTGCAAGTACTGGCATTATTGGTGCGTCTGTCGTGTTGCTTGGGCTCATTGGGCTGCCAGTCATGCTCCAACAGGGGTATACACGGTCGCTTGCAACTGGCACTGTGTGTTCTGCGGGTACGCTAGGCATTCTTATGCCTCCGAGTATCATGCTTGTGATCATGGCAGATCAGGCATCAGTTCCTGTTGGTGATCTATTTATGGGGGCAGTTTTTCCAAGCGCCATGCTTGCTGGCCTGTATGTTGCCTACTTGTTCTGTGTAGGCCATATCCAACCAGAATATGTTCCACGTGGCAGTCAGCAATCAATTTCTATGAAGATAGTTTGGGACGCCATATGTGCGATTCTCCCCGTACTGGCACTTATCGTAGTAGTGCTTGGTTCAATCTTTGCGGGCATAGCGACAGTCACAGAAGCCAGCGGTCTGGGAGCAGTTGGGGCAAGTCTCTTGGCGATCGTACATTGGTTGCAAACAGATAAACGACAGCATGGAAAATTTGACTATGCTGCAATTCTTCGGGAAGGATGGCAATCCTGTACCGATGCCTTTGCATTAACAGGCTCTATCGTCGGTATTCTTTTTGGTGCCACCTGCTTTGCATTCATTCTGCGTGACCTAGGCGGTGATAAGCTCATTCAATATGGACTGGAAAGCCTCCCGTTTGGTCCATTTGGCGTCATTGCAATTGTCTTGAGCATCATCTTTTTCCTGGGTTTCTTTCTCGATTGGATTGAAATCACAATCATCGTGCTACCGCTTATTTTGGCAACGATTGGCACATTCGATTTTCAATTTGTTGATCCAGCCTTGTATGAACGGCAAGAAAGCTTTTTGGCTGCACGAACACAGGCAAATACTCTTTGGTTCTGTGTTCTGATGGCTGTCTGCCTTCAAACTTCGTTTCTCACGCCGCCCGTCGGATTTGCGATTTTCTATCTCAAGAGTGTTGCGCCGCAGGAAGTCAAACTGATTGATATTTATAAGGGTGTCATTCCGTTTGTCATCATTCAGCTCCTTGGACTGGTTCTTGTTTTTTTCTTTGGAGAATATCTCGTCTTGTGGTTACCGCAATACATTTATGGAAAGTAGACAGATGCTGTGAGCTAGGTTTCGTATTGAGAAGAAACTGCAAGTTCTTTCGTTAGCTTCTGTTCAATAAAGAAGGAACCTGCCGCGATGACAAAACACCAGGCAGAAAAACCAATGCATTGCGTGGTAAAGTCGACACCCCAGTCAATGAGAATCCCAGTCAGCCCAGGACCAATTGCTGTGGAAAACACCATGACGGTAGTTGTGAGCGAGCGTATCGAGCCAAGATGTTGAGTTCCGTAGAGTGCAGGCAATACGGCACCCCAAAGCGCGCTGGACATACCCATTGTAAGACCCATTGAACCGAGGGCGAGATACCAGGCTGTGATGCTTGTCGCCTGACTGATCAATGCCATGCCAAACCCAATCGGTAGCAATAGAAAAGGAATGAGCCGATGCCCTCCAAATCGATCGACTGCCCAACCAGCCCAGAATGATGCCATAACGCCTGACAGCGCGAAGCAGGAGAATGCGGGTGCCATCGCAACGAGTTTCCACCCTTTCAACTCTGCGAGATGTGTCTGATTGAAGAATAATACGGTGCCCATCAGTCCCGGCGTAAGAAGTGTTGGCAACAACGCCGGGAGAAGCCAGTGACGCATGGCGTCGTGACGTGCCCAGTGCCGTCCATGAAGCCCAGAAAGCACATGGTGTTCAGTGAACTGCGTTGGCACGCGATCTGTTCGGAGTAGTACTGTCACAGTTGGCACAAAAATAAGAAACAAAAAGATAGCAACACATATCCATAACACCTGCCAACCAAAGTTTTCAATAATGATGACTGCGGGAGCTGCAAGCAAGATTTCACTCGCGGGATATCCAAGATTCGCAAGCGCAACCGCACGGCCCCGATGATTCACAAACCATCTTCCGAGTGTAGTCATTGCGATGTGCCCAAACATTCCCTGACCGCAGAATCTGAGCAGAAACAATGAGCAACCTAATACCCAAACCGATTGGCCGACTGCCATGCCTACAGCAGCGAGACCAAATAAACAGGCTGTTATCAATGTGACAAAACGTGGTGGCACTCGATCAACAACAGACCCTTGCCAGAACATGATCACGGCTGAGGCAAGAGTCGCCAGCGTATAAATGCCCCCCCACGCTCCATCAGAGAGAGCAAACTTCTCTTTGATTGATGAGGAACATAAGGAAATAAACCATGTTTGCCCACCAGTGGATGCAAAGGTAAGAAGAAATCCGACAGAAAGCCAACGAATATTGTTCAGTAAGAAACGAATCATAGAAACCTTACGTTGTAGTACAGATATCCGAACACCTTCTGATGTCGAATACAATGGGCAGGCATAATTCAGGTTTTACCGACACTGCCTGATTCTTTGACAGACCATCAAGTGACAGCAAGGCAATAATCGCCAAAAAAGAAATGCCGTAGATGACAAGCATTGAAATGTGAAGTGCTGGCAATTCCTTTCAATCTCCTGCATTTCTCTTCATTGGTTGAAGTTGAAGAGTATCTGTACAAACAGCATCATGTGTTGTCGCATGACACAGACTCAGTCAACACCACTAGGAGAGAAGTGTTCCCGGATAGGTGCTCGGAAGGAACCGCAGAGTTCTAGTAGCTGAATTAAAAAGTCGAGCTTGCTAAGCAAGAATCTCTTTCACAACCTGGCCATGAACATCAGTGAGGCGATATCGACGACCTTGGAATTTATATATAAGTCGCTCATGATCAATACCAAGAACGTGGAGAAGTGTTGCATGGAAATCATGTATGTGGACACCCTCTTCTTGAATGTTGTATCCATAATCACATGTTTTGCCGTAACTAATGCCGGGCCGAATGCCACCGCCGGCCATCCACGATGTGAAGCAACGGGGGTGGTGGTCACGGCCAAAGTCGGCACCGGGCTTATACAACCCTTGGCAGTAGTTGGTTCGGCCGAACTCGCCGCCCCAGATCACAAGTGTATCATCGAGCATGCCGCGGTCAGCAAGATCTTGGACAAGTGCTGCAGTTGGTTGATCAGTTTCTTTGCATTGCTTCTTTAAACCACGTTGCAGTCCACCGTGATGATCCCACCCCTGATGATACAGTTGAATAAACCGTACACCTCGTTCCGCAAGTCTTCTTGCAAGAAGACAATTGGCTGCAAAACTTCCAGCATCTGTTGCGTCAGGTCCATAGCGTTCAAGAACATGTTTCGGTTCGTTGCTTAAATCAGTAACATCTGGAACACTGGCCTGCATTCGGTAGGCCATTTCATAGTGGGCAATGCGTTCTGTGATTTCATTATCAGGCGTTTCACTGAATTGATGCTCATGTAAGTGCCGTAGACCGTCAAGCATAAGTCGGCGACTGTCTGAAGAGACTCCTGGTGGGTTATTTATGTAAAGTACAGGGTCGCTTCCGGAGCGAAAGCGTACCGCTTGATGTCGTGATGGAAGGAAACCCGATCCCCAAAGATGGCTTTGTAAGGGCTGGCCCCCCTTGTTCTTAGTAAGCAAAACAACAAACGCTGGAAGTTCGTCAGTTATGCTACCAAGCCCGTAGTCGAGCCATGCACCAATACTTGGCCGACCAGGGAGCTGTGATCCACTTTGCATGAAACAAACACCAGGGCCGTGATTAATACTTTCTGTATGCATGGCTTTGACGAAACACAGCCGATCAGCAATTGCACCGGTGTACGGTAACAGTTCACTAAGCGTTGCTTCGCTTTGACCATGCTTTGAAAATTTGAAGGGTGAACCAACCAGTGGAATTGAACTTTGGTTTCCGCTCATACCAGTCAGTCGCTGTCCATCCCGTACACTCTCAGGAAGTTGCTCGCCTGTGTGTTTGACAAGAGCTGGCTTCTCATCAAATAAATCAAGTTGAGAAGGCCCGCCGGACTGGAAAAGATAAATGACACGTTTTGCTTTGGGGGCATGATGCAGATGCTGTAAAACGCCATTTCCGCTGTTGGCTTGCACCTCCTTGAAGAGTAAGTCATTGAGTGCAATACCACCCAGACCCATCCCAAATGTGTTGAGCCAGCTTCTTCGGTTGATTCTACAGTCAGGAATATGGAGTTGATCACTCACCGTTTCACCACACTTTCATCGTGTGCATATAAGCCAGCCAGAACTGCAGAGAGAGCAGCTACATCGATCTCACTAAGATTTTCATTGATTACTTTTTTCCCAACGGCAATGAGTTTTTTTGCATCTTGTGGATGCGATTCATACCAGGAGCGTTGGTCTTCTACCATCTCGACAAGTATTTTTTGTTCATCTTTGTCGGGATGTCGGCTTGTCAGAAGAAAAAATGCATGCTCAATTGCCGCGGATGAATCATTCGAATACGTATGCAAAAGATGCTCAGCAAGCACGCGGGATGCCTCAACAAACTGTGTGCCATTGAGTAAAACAAGAGCGTGAAGTGGTGTGTTTGTCGTATCGCGTTTTGCTGTACAGACGACCCTATTCGGAAGGTCAAAAGCCTCAAGCACTGGAGCTGGGCCACTTCTTCGCCAATATGTGTAAATGCTTCGGCGATACAGTGATGTTCCAGAGCCAATTTTTTCGGGCTTAAATGATTCTGCAATATCGTATGGCCTCACCGGGGGCCCGCCACGTGTTTCGTCTAAGAGACCGCTTACTGAAAGTGCGGCGTCACGAATCATCTCAGCTGAAAGTCGGTGCCGCGGGCCTCGTGCGAGCCAATTATTTGCAGGATCATTCACCATTGTTTTCCTATCAGCCAGACTTCTTTGCTGATATGTGTCTGAAGTCATGATGAATCTCAACAGTGATTTGACATCCCATGAAAACCCACCCTGATCTTTTGGATGAGAAAACTTCCATGCGAGAAGGTCAAGAAGTTCGGGATATTCAGGCTGTACCGCCTGACTTCCAAAGTCTTCGGCACTGCGCACAAGCCCCTCACCAAAAAGTGCCTGCCAAAACCGGTTGACGGTAACCCGAGCAAGTAGAGGATGGTCAGGGTCAACAAGCCATTGGGCTAAACCAAGACGATTACGAGGCAGCTCAGAAGAAAATGAAGGAAGAAACGCAGGAGTAGTTGCCTGGACAGGTTCAGCTCGTTTGTCGTACTCGCCTCGAGTCAGAATATAGGCTTGCTTGGGGTGCGGACTTTCGCGCATCACCATAATTTCGGCACTCTTTTCAATGAGTTTGTTGCGGGCCTCATAGAGATTTCTCAACTGCTTGTGATGCGCAACAACAGATTTATCAATATTTGTTAGATAATCGCTCACAGCATGGAAGTCAGTCTTTGATTGGAGAGCCTTCGCTAACACGCCAGGTTCATAGCATTCCTGAATTTCCAATGCCGAGAGTGCCCGATCAAAGACGCGGAATTCATCGACCGAACCATTCTTGAATCCATGGTCGCGCATTCGTTCCCCAATGGTTATTGTATCTCCACCACCACCTAAAATAGTACGAGTGAGAGTGTCCTGAATCACAGTTGTCTTTGCTTTCTGGCCATCGAGAGAAATAGTTAATCCGCCTGCCAACCCTGTTCCATCGCTGCATACAACAATATGTACCCAGCGATTGATAGGTATTTTTCCCCTCGTACGAATGCTTGCAGCGTCACCCGGCCAGAAATGAATCAGTGACCAACGTAGATGACCTTGGTCAACAATAAGCTCATACCCACGACTTCCCGCATCAGTCCATGCTTTTGAACGATGAAAGACAACGGCCCGGTCAAAAGATGTGGGGAGTTTGACCCAGCATGATATGGAAAATGGATCACTACGACTGAAATTGCCAACTGGAGTTGTGACAGGATGATCACCAGTCAATGTAATGGCCTGTCCAATGCGGCCAGCCACGAGCGTGTTGTCTGGTGGTGATGTTGCGGAGAGTTTCTGTTGATGCCCACTTGTTAGAGAGTCTTTTTTCTCATCGGACTCCTGGATTATCGAGTCAGTTTTTTCTTCGCTTTCTTTTTTATCTACCAAAGATGGGAAGTGACCATTTTCTAAACGTGAGTCAAACGAGTAGTGAGCGATTTCTCCACGTAGTGTGTCATTGTTGAAATTGTATTCACCCGATGGTGGAGTATCACTGGACAGCCAAAGACGTATTTTTTTTTGTGTTTCTTTCTTGATCTGTGCAAGAGTGTGTTGCTTCTCATTAATTTCTTGAGTCACACGGTCGATTTGTTCTTGAAGCTTGCCATCAGTCAGTTGCAGTTTTGGTGTTGGTGTAGCTTTTGTGAAGAAAGAGTGAAGACCAGCCTCATCGATATCGTCAAAGAAAGCAAAGAGAGAGTAAAAATCTTTTTGAGATAATGGATCAAACTTATGATCATGGCATCTGCAGCATTCAAGCGTGAGTCCTAGAAATGCCGTTCCAAAGGTGGTCACCCTGTCATTTACATAGCGAACTCGATATTCCTCTGGAACTGATCCACCCTCATTCTCTTGCTGATGCAACCTGTTAAAAGCTGTCGCTAAAATCTGTTGATTGGATGCATTCGGTAGAAGGTCACCTGCTAGTTGCCAGAGTACAAAACGATCCCATGACATGTTTTCGTTAAAGGACTCGACAACCCAATCCCGCCAAGGCCACATAGTTGGTCGTGGTTTATCTGTTTGAAAGCCATAGCTGTCTGAGTAGCGGGCAATGTCTAACCAATCAGATGCCATTCTTTCGCCATAACGAGGGCTCTGAAGGAGTCGGTCAAGTAACTGGGGATACGCATCTGGTGAAGAATTTGTTTGAAAAGATTCAACTTCTGTTGGCGTAGGTGGAAGTCCAGTGAGATCAAAAGTTGCGCGTCGTATGAGCGTTGCACGGTTCGCTTTTTGCTGAAGCTGGAGGCCACGTTCATTGAGGTGGCGTGAAATAATGCCATCAATTGGATGGATATCTGCAGGAATTAGTTTTGGCTTTACCGGAGGAACAAATGCCCAGTGGGGTTCATAAATAGCCCCATCAGCTATCCATTGCTTCAGAAGGCTGACATCACTCGATGAAAGTCGGCCAAGCTTGGCCGATGGCGGTGGCATGACAAGATCTGCATCCTGAGATGTGGTGCGGGCGATGACTTCGCTTTGCCCAACCTTGTGAGGGACGATTGCATGTATACCGCTATCAAGTAAAGCAGTTGCCCCAACTGATTGATCAAGTCGAAGGCCGGCCTCACGATTGGTTTCATCCGGACCATGACATGCGAAACAATGCTCTGAGAGTATCGGTCGAATGTGCTGGTTGAATGTGATTGCTTTGTGCGTGGGACTTCTTTCCTGAGCGGGCATGCTGTCTGCATAGGTGCATGCCAAAAGCAGAGAAAGTGTTATGACGATCTGGTGAGAACAGTGTACAGAAAGAATTTGGAACCAGGTTTTATCCTGATGTTCATTGTGCCCTTGATATAGGGTTGTCAGAAAATAGTTGGGAACCATATTCGAATCCCTTGGGATCACGTTTTGGTTGGTCCCCGCATCGCCGATTAATGATTATAAAATCAGACAATCGCGGACTTCAAAAGTCGATCAGCGGGCTGCTCGTGTGAATAATTCAGTGCTACCGTACCTTGAATGTATCGCTTAGCAACTATTTTGTCTTACAGAAAACCTGTTTTTTTAATACGAGTGTCAGGTTGATAAAAAATAGCCTTCTTCACGAATCAAAATTGCAAAGTGGGTACACTGGCGACCGAAGAGGTACTTTTTGTGGTGAAGAATGAAAGATAGATCGGCATGAAATCCAATAACGCCTTACATCGCATCTCATTGTTTTGTACATACGCGGCTTTTATGTGTGTATTTTTTCAGTCAAATTTTGCATGCGGCCAGACTGAGACACGTGGAACAGGAAACTTTGAGTTGTGGGACGTCAACAAAGACGGTGTATTAACACGCGAAGAAGTTCCTCCTGGTCCCCGGCAAATATTTGACCGTATTGATGCAAACGGAGATGGAAAAGTGACGTTGGAAGAGCACCGTGCAGGCGGTCGCCAACCAAAAGAGCCGCCTCGTCGTGTAGAAGGTAGGAACATAAACATCCGTCTGTTTACCATTCGGCAGTCATGGTCACAGGAGCCGAATGGATTTAAAAGGGAGTACGTTGTGCGATTCCCAAAGAATGATTTGCGGTCATACCCAATCACAATACTGTTCCATGGAAATGGCGGTTCTGCAGAACCTATGATTCGTAATTGGGACAAAACACTACCAGATCATATTCTTGTTTCAGCACAGGGATATCAGAAGAGTTGGAATGTTACAAAAGAGCGATCAAAGGCCCCGGATGTAAACTTCGTAAAAATGATACTCCGGGATGTAGTGAGTCGTTATCCACAAGCAGATGATTCTCATGTGTCGCTTATTGGATCCTCAAATGGTGCCGGTATGGTGTACCGACTGCTCATTGAATTGGATGATACATGTAATGTTCGAAATGCACTTGCATTTGTTTCATCAATGACAGTCGGTCAATACCACGATGAACAATTTTGGAAACGAACAGATGAAACAACAAGCAACTATGATCAGTCAGTTGAGCCGTCTGGAAAGCGACGCATCATAACGATTCATGGGTCTGGAGATTCTGTTGTACCCTACTACGGAGGTCGGGGGGCTGGCGGTATTCATCTGTCGGCTCAGGACACAGCATATGCTTGGGCAACTGCTCAAGGATATCGTGGAGATCAAAGACCCGACATTGAAGGAAAGCCTTGTGGAAAGAATCTACTTATGTATGACTATCCCCAAAGTGGAGTGACGCATATTAAGGTGATTGATGGAGGGCATGGTCTGGGCCCTGCGGCTGCGCCCCTTAAGCCGCTACTTAAAAAAATGCTTGGTTGGTCAGGTAATTGATAGACGGGGAACATTGTCTTCACGGTGCTGGCCCATTGACCTGTTTCTTCCATCGCCGCACCCATTGACGTGTATCAGTTGTGCGGATTAAAGAATGCTCGTAAGTCTTTCTGACCGACATGCTTTCCTAATACCGATTGTTTCCGTAAGCGAAAAGGACAACCCAAACCGCAAGACCCCAGTGAGGAGTATTTCATGCGCCGCGCGTTTCTCATTGCCATCATCATGGCAACAATGTTTCTAGCCTCAAGTGGAGAGGCTTCTGCCGCTCGTTATTCTCAGCAAAGCAAATCTGTTGCGACGCGTCGGTTTCGACCTTTTGCAAAGCTCATTGAACTGGAGCGACGAAAAAATGAATGGCTGCGAAGCGTGTTCTTCCGGCGTTAGCTGGCCATGAGAAATTCAAACTTCTGCATTGTTTATGCCAGGCCGGGAGAATAGTTTGAAAAACTCCCGGCCTGTTTTTGATTCTCATTGTGAGGAAACTGTGGCTGTTTTTATGCTGACCCTGATCTGGATCCATTGAGTTGTGTTTTTTATTACACGAAAACGAGACAGCCAGCTAAATAGAATAATGCACATCATGGCCGAGGAAATACGATCTTTTTTCATGCAGGAACAGTTTGCAGAAAAATATGTGCCCTCCAGCACACAACGCGTATAAGATTTCTTTAGAAAAGACGTTAAGTAATAAACAGAGGCGATCTGTTTTATAAGTGCCGATTAATTTCTCAGCCTTTGGTCAAGTGAATGGTTTTGGTATGAATCGCAGACTTTTTCTCAGGCAAGCCGGTGTTGCTATTGGATTGCCTTTTCTTCCATCACTGACGTCTTCACAGATAGCTGTCGGTGGCCAACAGGTGGCGTCAGGCTCGAAGAAGATGGTCTGCATTGGCAATATGCTTGGATTTCATCCAGCTGCTTTTTGGCCGTCCGCGAAACAGATTGATGGTGAAGGAGGGTTCACATCGCTTCAAGAATTTGAGTACGGCACAACAACGCAATCGCTCAATGAAATACGGGATCAGGCTACTCTTATTCAGGGACTGGATCACGACACAAAGGGTGGTCACTTTGGAATCCATTCGTTTCTGTCTGGTGTGAAACAGAATGAAGCCGGCTCCATGCCCTACGGCAACGTCACAATTGATCAGTTCGCGGCGGAATATGTTGTCGGACAGACACGGTTTCCTTCCCTTACGATCGGCAGCCTTGAAGGTATTCATGGAGGCTGTCAGCTTTCTTGGACAAAGACAGGTGCTCGAGTGCCACCGATTCCCGGTCCAGAGCAATTGTTTAAAAAGCTTTTTGTTGACGCGACAGAGAACGATAAGAATTCTGCCTCAGATCGTTTTGCTCTTCAAAACTCTATCTTAGATGTTGTCCGAGAACAGGCACATGATTTGGAGCGGTCTCTCAATCAGCGGGACAAGCACAAACTTGATGAGTACTTTACATCTGTTCGTGATGTTGAAAAAGGAATCGCTCGTAGACGTCGCTGGATTGATGTTCCGAAGCCAGAAGCGATGATCAAACAGCCGCAGAATCGGAACATGGTTGAAGATCTTCCGTTGCTGTACGACTTAATCGTTATGGCGCTACAAACAAACACAACAAAAATTGCAACACTGGAAATAGGTGGCGATTTCAATCCGGCAGATCTTGGGATTCGAGGGGGCTACCACAGCCTTTCACATCATGGTCAACTTCAGGAGCGAATTGACGCACTGATTACTTTGGAGACCTATCAAATTGAGCAGTTCGTTCGGTTCGTCAAAAAGCTTGCAGTAACCTCGGATGATACAGGCCCACTGATTGATACTACGACAGTCCTTTTTGGAAGCGGTATGGGGGATGCAAATTCACATACCAACCGAAATCTTCCGATTGTTTTGGCAGGAGGAGATTTTTCGCACGGAAATCTTCTTGCTTTTGATGCTGGGCACCCACATCGACCTCCATTAGCGAACCTTTTTGTGACAATGCTCCAGAAGTTTGGTGTTGAGGCAGATTGTTTCGCCAAGAGCACGGGGACGTTACGGGGTCTGGTGTGATGAAATTTCTATGCGGGAAAAAGTTTGTCTCAGGACTTTACCGTGCGATCATCGCATTTCTTGCCATGCAGGGCTATGTGGACGCTGATCAAGTAGAAAAGATAGAAGGCTTTCTCGAACAACATTGTATTACGTGTCACAACAGCATTGATAAAAGTGGTGATCGTGACTTTGAAAACATCCGCTTGTTTCAAACGGATATTGAAACACAGCTGCAGCTGCAAGAAATAATCGATCAAATAACTCTCGGTGCAATGCCACCAGAGGATATGGAGCAGCCGACAGATGAATCGCGGGTGAATGTGATTCGTGCACTGACAACGAGTCTTCAGTCGATGCGTCAGCAGACGGCCAGTACCGGTGGCAGGACAGTTCTAAGAAGGCTCAGTCAACGTGAGTACCGAAATACCGTGAGTGACTTGCTCGGGATCAGCATGAATACATTTGATCCAACAATAGCTTTCCCGCATGACTCGCTATCCCATGGCTTTGATAATATTGGTGATCAGCTTATGACATCAGGATTTCTCCTGGAGCAGTATCTCGAGGCTGCAGATGCGTCTGTTGAGAAGGCATTTCTTTTAGGGCCTTATCCAGAGCCGCAGACGTGGAGTTTTGATTCGAATTTCAATCAGCAGCCAGAATTGAATACCGCGCACCGAAAAGCCTTTGAGCAAAAATATCTGGTTCTCTACGATCACCCCTTCAACGATAAACCAGAGGGAGCATATGGGGCACTGAATGCATTTCCTCAAGGAGTTCCAATTGATGGAATGTACAAAGTGCGAGTTCTTGCAAGCGCTCTTCACAGGAAAACACCGTACAGCAAAGAAGCTGTAAAAAGAGACTCATCGGAGCCTTTTCGGATGGGCATTCGGCCGGGTAACTCATATGTAGGAACGCTCTATAAGGCACAGCCACTTCAGCCAAAATTGGCAGAGCATGTCATTGCCGACGACACCTTTCAGTGGTACGAGTGTGTTGTTCCACTCGATAAAAGCTACAGCCCTCGTTTCACTTTTGAAAATGGACAGCATGATATTCGCGGTTCATATGGTCGTATTTTCCGATTACATAAAAAGACATTTCCGGAATCTCTGCAGAATCAAAAGGGAATCGTAGAGCAAAGAATTGCATGCCTTCGTGATGGATTTATGCCCCAAATCCGTATACAGAAAGTAGAAATTCATGGCCCACTAAAGAACTCTCCTCAGAGCAAAAATAATGAGCGGCTTGCAGGTGGTTCTACCTTTCGCGAAGAAGAAGTTTCTCATCTTATTGATCAATTTGCGACACAAGCATTTCGAAGACCAGTTTCTTCAGAGGAACTGAAAGAATTTCATGCACTGTTTCATTCTCAAAGTCAGACTGGACGAACACCTTTTGAAGCATATAAAGACACACTGAAAGCGATTCTCTGTTCACCAAAGTTCCTCTATTTTAATTCGGAAGAACAGGAAGCAGGCAATAAAAAAAGAGAGAAGAAGATTTCCCAGCACGCTTTAGCAGAGCGGATTTCCTATTTTCTAACGTCATCCATGCCTGATGCTCGGCTCCGGCAAGTAGCTGATCAAGGCAGGTTGAATTCTCATCATGTACTACGTACTGAGGTGATCCGGCTTCTTGGGAGTGACGTTTCCAATCAGTTTTCTCATGACTTTCTGGAGAGCTGGCTCAATCTGCGTGAGCTTGGCAGCATGCCACCAGATTTTGAAACATTTCCAGAATACTATGCAGCAAATTTACAGCCTGAAATGAAGGAGGAAACACGATTATTTTTTCGTCATGTACTGGATAATAATCTGCCGGCACGGGAACTGCTTAGTGCAAATTATAGTTTTCTAAATCGTGATCTTGCAAAACTTTATGGTGTCGAGAATCAGATATCTTTCAGTGAAGCAGAAGAATTTCAACGTGTGCAATTTACAGATAAGAATCGTGGCGGTTTGCTTGGTCAGGGCAGTATCCTCACGGTAACAGCAAATGGAATTGAGACATCACCAGTTATTCGTGGTGTGTGGATGTTGGAGCATGTACTGGGAACCCCAACGCCTCCCCCACCGGATGACGTTCCTGCCATAGACCCAGATATTCGGGGTGCAACAACTGTTAAGGCCCAACTTGAGAAGCATCGTTCCTCGGCAGCATGTAATGAGTGTCATCGTAAGATTGATCCACTCGGTTTTGCTATGGAGTGTTTTGATCCGATCGGGCGAACACGAACTACGTACGATGTACGTGGAAAAAGAAAAGTTGATACAGCGGGTGTGTTGCCAAGCGGTGAATCATTTTCAAATCTTGCAGACCTAAAAACAATATTGGTACGTCACGAAGAGTTTTTTGTACGAACGCTTGTCACGCATCTTTTGACTCATGCTCTTGGACGACACATAGAACCAGAAGATCGGTTTGCTCTAGACAAAATAATGGTGTCTGTTGAGGATGACGGGTACAGGCTTCAAGATCTTGTCATAGCGGTCATTACGTCAGAACTTTTTGCAAGACAGTAAAAGGTTTGCCAAAGTTCTCCCATTTTTCTCAAGGTATAAAAAATGTTTTGTCATCGTATGGTGTTGGTTGTAATCGTAATGTTTTCGGCTGCACCCGGTTTGTGTAATGATGTTATTGACACCTTCACGACAGAAACATTTGAAACAAGAGCAGCTGAACGTGGGGACTGGTCATTTCATGATGGCGTCGCTTCGGTTGTATCTGATCCAGTCTTATATAAGAAATACGCGAATCACGGTCCAATACTCAAGTGGTCTGTTGATTGTTCGCAGGGCGAAACCGACTTTGCGATGTATCCTTCAGGCTGCCAGCGGGTGGTTTTCACTCTCAACGGCGACGGACATGTTTTTCGAATTTCGTTGATCAATCCAGAAAAGGCGATGAGTCCGTGGCAGAAAAAAAGTAAATCACGAATGATTGCCTGGGCTCAGAAATCATCGAAGACCAACAAAGGAGAGTCTTTGCAGCCGCAGGGTTTTCCATCTCTTGAAACATTAGATAGCAAGTGGACAAAGGTATCCGTTGGGATTCAGGGCGATACTGCGGTAATCACAATCGGAAAATTTCAGATAGAATTTCAACACGAGGCGATGCAGCGGGAAAAGTCAGAGATAACTATTTCATTTGCATCTGGTAGTTTGCAGGTTCGTGATTTTGAATTCCGAAGTAATAAATCCGGCTCCTGATGGCCTTCTCGAAATAACAAGCACTTGGGGGCGATCGCGGAATCTATAGGTGTGTGATAAAGATTTAATTAGAAGGCGGACTCTATGTTTTTAAAAGCTGCGCTGATTGTATGTGCTCAGAGTGCTTGCATGCTTCTGATTATTAATAAGCCAATGCATGCCACCGAGCCGGTGCGTATGGGATGCGGTGTAATGACATTTGATACGGTGCCCGAATGGGGCTTGGATTCTCAAGGGAAATCACAGATCGGACCAACTCACGGCAGTGTTGTTGTCGACAGTCGAGGACAGATCTATACCAGTTCAAATCTTGGGATTTTTGTATTTTCTCCGGACGGAATGATCGTACGGCGATACCTCGGAAGTGACTACACAGGGCTTCACGATATGGAAATGCGAAATGAAGATGGCCACGACTACATATATGGAGCCCGAAATAAAGCAGGTGAGGGGATTAAGATCGAAGCAGCAACAGGCGCAATTACACTGCGTTTGGGTATTCCAAGTAAAGAAGAATGTGGTTTAGAGATACCTCGATGGTCACCAACGGCAATTACCGTGGGCCCCGACGGTGATATTTATCTGTCAGATGGGTATGCCAGTAATCGAATTTTCCGATTTGGTAAAGACGGCGAATACCGATCACATTTTGGAAATAAAGGGAATGGCACGAAAGAATTTAATACTGCCCATGGAATGACTCTCGATGATCGATACAGTCCTCCCCGGCTCTTAATTTGTGACAGAAATCATCAGCCCAAAGGTCGGTTAGTTCATTACGGACTTGATGGCACCTATATCGAAGAAGTCGTATCTGGACTTGGAATGCCAACAGCAGTAGCCATTCAGGGTGATTACGTATCAGTACCAGATCTTCACGGACGATTAGTCATTCTTGATAAGAGCAATACGATTATGTCGGTACTTGGATTTAACTCGGATCCCAAAACACGAGGGAGTTTCAAAGTGCCTCAAGAACAATGGAAGGAGGGAATATTTAGTGGAACTCATGGTTCATGTTGGGATGCTAAAGGCAATTTATACGTACAAGACTGGAATGTTTCCGGACGCATTATGAAACTTGTTCGGGTGTCTGCTGATAAATGAGAGACGTGATCAAGACAAATGGATCACCGACAATTATTGATCAGGAACAGGGATGCCACTCACTTGCTGTGGCGGTGGCGAGCCGCCAGTCATGGTGAGGTAAAAAGGTTCAGGTAATGCCTCCTTCTCACATCTCAAAAACTGGCTAAAAATAAGGCCATCTTCCGGCCATTCACGTGTTCCAGTTAATCGTGCTCGTACCCAAACTGTTTGTGACTCAGCCACGTACTCAGAGATATCAAAAAAATTTCCACCGAATCCTCCGTGGTTTGCGGCACGTGTATCGAGGGTTGTCCATATTTCACCATCAGGTGAAATATCAAGGGCAGCGATTGCTCCTGGGTCATAAGGAGACGGATCGCCAGTTGTCCAAACTTTAATAGTCGCTTTGATTGTTGCACTCCGGATTGAAAATGGAGCATCAAATTTCAGAACGACATTACCTTCCCTATTCGCAACGGTCGGTCGAATGAACGTACATCCGCCAGCAGAATGTTCGGTATAGCACTCCGCACCAGTTATTGAAACAAGATGCTGTTTCCATGAATTGTCAAGAAGGTTGAAGCGTACGTCTTTGAATGGAGGCATTGTCCACGTTGTTGTGTATGTTTGTCGTAGACGGTGCCCCGCAATATTTTGGGGAGTCGACTCAGTCCCGCAGAGACTCAAGACGTAGTCACCTTCCTTCGACGTAAGATCTTGCAGGCCACTCATTTCCCAGCTGAGTCGATTGCCAGAGACATTAGCACCGTCAAGGGGCACGTCTTCGCCGTTCCGTGTAAGACGAAAATCAGCTGTAGTCAGGCTGAGTATTGGCTCATTAAATGCAAAATGAAGCCAGCGAAGTGGCGTAGTTCTGTAGCTTGAGACTCCAGCAAATTTTACCTCAAGTGATTTGATATTCTCGAAAGACACACCAGTTGTTTTGGGGCTATTGTTTTCTTGTGTAGAAGAATTGTCCGAAAAGAAAAACGCATTTGTAATCAATAAAAGTATCCCAATTATCACAGCAAGTGACGAATACCTTTTCAAGAAATCGAGACTTCTTTTAAGAACGGTTTGTGGCTTTGCAGCAAGTGGTTGTCCAGAAAGAAGAGCATCAATATCAAGACTGAGTGCTTCAGCATCGCAGTACCTGTCATTTGAGTTTTTCTCGAGGCACTTTTCTGCGATTAATTCAACGCCAGAACGTAATTTCTTTTCAGGTATTTGCAGCCTGCTTGGTCGTTGGTCGTGAATGATGCGAGCTGTTTCAAGAAGAGAAGCATCTTTAAGTTCATACGGCAGTTTTCCAGTAAGCAATTCATGGAGAAGGACGCCGAGTGAATAGACATCACTGCGGGCATCTGCTTTCTTTCCGGAAGATTGTTCAGGGCTACTGTACTGGCGTGTTCCAAGGAATGTTCCTGTTTCAGTTGCATCGTTGTCTTGTTCGATACGAGCAATACCGAAGTCGATGACCTTCGGATGTCCTGCGGCATCGACTAGTATGTTGCTTGGCTTGAGGTCACGATGAACAACAGAATGTGAGTGGCCGTATGCAACAGCTTTACAGACCGATGAAAAGAGAATCAGGCGTTCCTTATTCGATAATTTTCGGTGATTCGCAAACTTTACCAATGTCATCGCGTCTTGAATCAGTTCCATCACAAAGTATGGTGAGTCCTCTCCATTCTTTGTGATCGAACCGGCAGTATAGATCTGAGCGATTCCAGGATGGCTCAGTCGTCCTAAGAGCTCAGTTTCACGTTGAAATCGTTGGAAGGCACGTGGTGATCGATGACCTGGACGAATGACTTTGATGGCTACTTTTCTGTCAGGTGACCGCTGCCGTCCTTGATAGACACGTCCCATACCACCTGATGCTAGAAGTGACTCAATCACAACATCACCAAAAGCATGTCCAATGAGAGGATCAGAATGTTCTGCGACAGTCTCTTCGGTTCCTAAACCGAAGTCAGTTGTCTGCCTTGACAACTCCTCAATTGAAGCAACGGTGTCATGATGATCTGTCGATGGTGATACATCACGAGTGTCGATTTTTTCAGAGTTGTACCCCTGTTGGTGTCGTTTGATTGCCGTTGCTCCTGTTTTTAATACAGTCTCTCAGCACCTAACATCCAGAGCCTAGGATCGATTAGTACCAAATATCCCAACACAAGTGTAAACAAAGTTGGGATGAAAATATTCCCGGAATTCTGACGGCCGGATAAACTACAGCGACCATGCCACTTTCCATTCAATACGTTACGAGTTTGGATGCTGTTGTCGATGAGGCCGTTGAATTTCTGTCTCATCCAACAGATTTTTTCACATCCTACAAGATTGTAATACCAACTATCGGAGCTCGCAGTTGGCTTGCTGACAAACTAGCAAGAAGACTTGGTTCAACAGCCATTGGTCTTGGTGATGGAATAGTCGCTGGAGTTGATTTTTCCTATCCAGGGTCACTGTCATTATTGGTCGGTTCGTATGAATACGAGAACGACCCATGGTCTGTTGAGCGACTTACGTTTGCTGTACTCGATATCATTGCGAAGTCACGAGATTACGAATGGCTCATTCAGCAAGCAGGAGGTCCTTTACTTGCGGCTCGGCGTATTGCCGACAGATTCGATCATTATCACTTCCGGCGACCAGGAATGATTTTAGCGTGGGAGGATAACAAGCCAGTTCTTGCTCCGATGGCTGAAGAAATGAAAGGCCCCGACAATGAGTTTCTCATTTCATTGTCCCGTAGTGATCGTTGGCAATTTGATCTCTGGCGTTTAGTTCGCATGACTATCAATCAACCGAGTCCACCGGCTCGGGATCGAAATGCTGAAGGACCAGTTCCATCAGCAGTTCTTATAGCGGGTCTCGAAGCACTGTCATTACAACAAACCGAAGTGCTTAAAAAACTGTCTTCACTCAAGAGTGAAAGTGGAGAGTGCTGTGATGTACGAGTATTGCTGGTTCATCCTTCACCAGTTCTTCAAGCTCAATGGGAACAGAGTGCTCCTGCGTTGACTCCAGGGTATCTACCGAAGAAACAAGAAATGGATAGTACACAAGATGGTGATCCGCTTGTTACTTCGTGGCTACGGGGAACACAAGAAACCCAAATGCTCCTTGCATCTCAGGGTTTTCTACCGAAGCATATGGCTCAGCATGAAAGTGATGTCAGCAAGCAGTCAGTATCGCTCCTCAGCTCAATCCAGCACACAATTACAGCTGGAAACATTGGTACCGATACTCTTTGTAAAGCAGATGAATCACTACTTGTTCACCGTTGTCATGATCTTAGCAGGCAGGCAGAGGTTATTCATGATGCACTTCTGCATTCATTCAAGCAACATGATAATCTCGCCCCCCATGACATTCTTATCGTAAGCCCACGAATTTCTGAACTAGCGCCCCACCTTGAAGCTGTCTTTAGCCGTACACTTACAGACGGTAGTCACAAGATTGAACTGCCACTAGTCATTGCAGATCGAGGAATTCGTGAAGTAAGTGACGGAGCTGAACTCCTTATTGCATTACTCAAACTCATTGGATCACGGTGTTCGGTGGATGATATGTTAGCTGTCGCTACGCATCGTCTAGTCCAGAGTCACTATGGTCTTGATGATAATGCAATGGAAGTTTGGCAACGCTGTATTGAACGCACAAGAATTCGCTGGGGTATTGATGGTCCTCGCCGTAGGCGGGATGGACTTGATCAACCAGATTTAGCAGCACACACATGGTGGCAGGGTCTCGAGAGAATGCTGCTGGGTATATTGCTTCCAGATGGGACACCAGAAGCAGCACTTGGTGGAGTTGTCCCATTAACAGGCGTAGATACTGCAGATATCGAATCGATTGCACCACTTTTGTCTATCGTCCGTGTGATCGATACGTTGGATCGGCTTGTAACCAATGATCAAACCGTTGGTGATTGGTGTGATCATCTTGAGCAATCACTGATACAGCTCATTGGGGATGAAACAGAAGAATTGGAAACAGTAATTTATGAATTCGATCAGTTACGACGAGTTGCAACAGAGACCAAAGTACCATACCACGATATTAAAACGATTCTGATAACAACATTAACAGCTGCAGTTGGTCATCAGCCATTGCGTACAGGAGCAATTACAGCAACTTCTATGATTCCGCTCCGTGCAGTTCCATTTCGTGTGATTTGTGTCGCTGGATTTGATGAAGATGTAGCTGAAATGGCTGCCAGTGATCATGACAATCTTGTTGAGCGGCAGCAGTTGCTCGGTGATAGTGACCCTCGAGTCAATCTTCGTCGTGGTTTTCTCGATTGTGTTGTATCAGCTCAAGACCAATTGATTATTACTTGTACGGGAATGAGCGTTTCAACAAATGCAACCTTACCTTTGGTAACACCGTTGGCTGAATTTATTGATTTTATAGGCCGTCATGGCGTGCCTCTCTGGGAGTGGAATGGTGAACAATTTAGCAATGTTGAGGTGTTTCATCCTCGACATGCGTGTAGCCAGAAGAATTTTCGGGTGAATGAAATTCGGCCAGACATCATATGGAGTCACGACCAAAAAGCTTTACATGTTGCAACAGCATTAGGGGAACCGCCTCAGCCAATCGTGGCTGAACCCATGTCTGCTGTACCACGAACACTCATCGAACTCTCATCACTCTCCGCATTTATGTGTGACCCGCTATGGCCATTTGTACGTGAAACATTGGCGATTAATCCTTGGAGGAATGACGACGTTGAGATTCCAGCCACACTTCCACTCATGCTCTCGACTTATGAGCAGCGAGAATTACGGGACAACTACATTCAGGGATATATTACTAGTGATCAGAGTAGGGAGTTTGAAGAGTCGTGGACGCAGGCTGTTCGAGCAGATGGCGATGTCCCAATCTGGGGATTTGGTGAGGCAGTAATAGAAGAAATCACAGGCTTTGCTCAGGCAGTTGTAAAACAGACAGATGAAGACGGGTTGCCACTCATCAAACGACAGGCAGAAAGAGTGCGTGTCGAAGCGAATGACGTGCAGATCTCAGGCACACTGGAGTTCTGTCAGGATGATCCTATGTCACTCATACTGCTTCACCCGGCTGCAAAGAATGCAACACAATTTCGAAGGTCAAAGTATCTTGCATTAGCACAATTACTCGTCGCCATGGTTGCAGGACTACCAGCAAAACGTGCCTATGTGTATAGCCAGCATGAGAAGTGGTCACCTGGTGCAGTAGATGATAAGGGAAAGCCTCGAAAAGCTGTTATGGTCCGTGAAGTAACTCTGGACGACCGTATAAAAAGACAGGAATCCAAGCGTCTCGTTGAAAAGTTATGCAGCCTGTATCAGGAGGCAGCTGTGAGCGCATACAGTAGTTTTGGCAAGACAGCTGCGGACTTCCTTACTGATCAAAAAAAATCGAGAAAGTCATTTTCTTCGTTTGTTACATACGCTTCATATGAAAACAGCCTTGAAGTAGTCGTCCATGGCCGAACCCCTGTCTTCGACGATGTTTTTTCAGACGTTGAGAAGCAAAAAGCGTTTTTTAAACCATATATTGCGCTCACACGTTTTAAACCTAGAACGAATATCTACAGCCCAGAATGAAACTTGACCTAACTAGTGATCAAATTCGCACGAGCATGATCGTTGAGGCGAGTGCTGGTACTGGAAAGACGTATGCCGTTGCTGCACTCGTGGCTCGGGAGTTAGCCATCCGTGATGATCTACGGATTGGACATATCCTCATAACGACATTCACGCGAAATGCAGCGATGGAATTACGGCATCGAATTCGAAAGCGTCTGCTTTCGACAGCCTCGTCTCTACGAAGTTCATCTGTCGATGGAGCCGATGCTGTTACAAGTTTTTTATTCGATACCGATGAAATTAACCGATCGAAACGAGCTTTCCGTCTCGAGAGAGCTCTTGTTGAGTTTGACACAGCAACAATTTCAACAATTCACGGTGTTTGCAGTCGTGTACTCCGTACGGCTGGTGTTGATATTGAAACGGTAGTCGATGCTGAAGAGACCGACCGTGTTGTGAATGAAGTTGTAAACGATGCAATCGTTGCTGCGGCTGCGTCCGGTCAACGCTGGGATGAATCAACCTTACAATCCCTTCTGGCGATTTTGTTAGGAGACCCCTTTATCGAAGCCTGGTTTGATGAGCAGGAAATAGCAGACCCGGTAGTCATTGATCATCTTCATAATTTGAAAGAAATGCTAGCTCAGTGTGTTCATCGTGTGCACAATGCGATGGCAGCTACACCGGATTCGAATGATCTTCTAAGGCGTGCGTATGAACTCGTAGGAGACCCGCAATCTGCGGTGGTAAAACGTTTACAAAAGCGGTTTCTGTTGGCGATTGTTGATGAGGCGCAGGACACCGATAGGCTTCAGTGGGAGTTTTTTACAAGACTTTTCCCTGGAAATGATGATCGGTCATTAGTGAGTGTCGGTGATCCCAAGCAGGCTATCTATAGTTTTCGTGGTGCGGACGTACAGGCGTATGTGAATTTTACGAGAAAAGCCAAGAACCATCGGACGCTTTCTACGAACTGGCGTTCAGATCAACCTCTTCTGGAAAATCTAAACAGGGCATTTTCGCGCGTAAGCTTTGGGGACGGAATTTCCTACAGTGATGTCACGGCGTCAGATAATCACTGGGAGTCGTGTCTTGTGGGTGAGGTACAACCACTTGAGATGATTCATCTAGGGAATACGGATAGTCAGCAATCACTTGTTGGGCCGACCGTTGGAAAAGTCATTCATCTTTTAGAGAAGGTGCAATTGATTCCGCGTGGTGAGACGCCCGCCCGCCGTTTGGAGCCGAATGATATCTGCATTTTGACGCGCACAGGAAGTGTGAGTCGAATGATTGAACGACGGCTGGCTCAGGTTGGTATTCCAGCGGTGAGTGGTGGCACAAGTAGTGTCATGACAGGTCGCATGGCATTTGACCTTCGTCTCATTTTTGAAGCTATTGAAAAGCCAGCCAGCACTGGTCACGTTCGCCGAGCAGCAGCTACATGTTTTTTTGGCTATGACCTATCAGAAAGTGGTCTTTTGGCTGATGCTGTCATGTATCAGGTGCAGGAAGAGTTGATGAAGCTTTCGGCTGTGCTGACGCGTCAGGGCCTTGCTGCTTTTGGTGTGGCAATCGAACAAGAAGTGCCCATGATGCAGCGTATTGCTGCAGGCCCTGATGGTGAACGAAATCTCACAGACTTTCTTCATATCTTTGAAGCAATGGATGCTCTTGGTCCTTCTGGGGGTTGCTCTCCTCATCAGGCTGTTGAAACATTTATCCATTTAGCGAATAAGGATCCAAGACACGATCTTGTGAGTCGACGGATTGAGAGCGATGCTGATGCAGTGCGAGTCCTTACAATGCATGCCGCAAAAGGACTTCAGTTTCCATGTGTTATTGTGGCTGATCTTTGGAAGCCAGCCGCAAAAAACATGCATGCCAAATCTCGGCCTACTGTTTTCTATGCTGAAGACGGGGAACGCAAAGTAGATATTGGTTTCGCTGTTGAGAAGGCTTCAACAACAGCACGCCGGCGACATGAGGAAGCAGAGGATCAAGAGTCAAGACGCCTGCTCTATGTTGCCGCAACTCGAGCAGAGCACTATCTCGGAGTTCTCGTAGCTGATGGAAAAGTACCGAGCATCATCGAGCAGTCATTTTCATTTCCGGATACGGCACTGTATGCGGGTGAACGTCTGGATCAACTGAAACGGAATCTGCGAATAGATACATCTAGAGATGGCATGGAGACTGCCGAGTTACCTCAAGCGATACGCTCCTCACGGCGAATGTCTTTCAGTAGTATCGTTGCTACACGTGGCCGGGAAGACTTTTATAGACCGGAACGTGGTGGATATGACGAGCATGGATCGACCGGTATAAGGCAGTCATCATTATCTACATCCGGTACGACTGCAGGACAACAGGTGATTGATTTGCCAGCAGGCTTGGCAGTTGGCAGAACGGTTCATGAAGTTTTTGAGGACGTAGATGCAACCGTCGCGCCTCTTCAGGAAGAAATACAGCATGTCATAAAAGAGAAAACATCTAATGGAATGCTTCGGCACTACCGTGAGAGCCTCAATACGATGGTGTACGAAACTCTTACAACACCGCTTGGCGGTCCATTTGGTGACTGCCGCTTAACAGATATCCAACCGTCTCAAAGTATGCCTGAGCTAGGTTTTGAAATGGGACTTGGTGGACAGTTGAAAAATATAAGGGTCACTTCGATCGGGAAAATTCTTCAGCAATTTCTAAGTCCTGAGGATCCTCTGGCGAGGTATGCCGGACTACTTTGTAGTCCCGCTTTTGATATACCGGTCGGAGGTCTTCTTACGGGTTCTGTTGATGCCGTTTTGGGTTTACCGGGTAGTCAACCTGACAATCCTAGACTCGCAATATGCGACTACAAAAGTAATCGATTGCATTCGCTAGGAGTATTGGACCCTCTACAAGCGTATGCACCTGAACGACTTATTGATGCGATGGTAGGACATCATTATCCATTACAGGCACTTCTCTATGGAACAGCTCTTTTTCGCATGTTGAGATGGCGTGTGCCTCAGGCAGATCCAGATCAATGTATTGTTGGCATTATTTATGCATTCACTCGTGGTATGAAAGGAGCGCAGACACCGATTGATGACCAAGGAAGAAGATACGGTGTCTTTACGTGGTGTGCACCAGATGGCCTTTGGCAAGCGCTCAGCGACTTGCTTGCTGGGAAAAATGAGGCCGACACATGATGCCACCGGCTTTATTACAGGACTATCGAAAGTTGGGCGTGATCGGTCGTGAAGATATCGCAGCTGCTACTGTACTTGTGGCAATGGCTCAACGAGAGCAGGAAGAACAACCAGATCTTCTTGCCTGGGTTGGTTTTTGTTTGGCGCTTCGAAGTGTACGTGATGGCCACACCTGCGTAGATTTTGACAACATTCAGGAGTGGGCAGGTGGAATTGAAATTGGTGCAGCCGGTGCCCCGGACTGGCCACTACATCCTCAGACGTGGCTCGATTCATTACGAGCCGTCAAATCACTTGTTGGGTCTTCGAGCAGTCGATGTCCCTTCATAATTGATGGACACCTGTTTTATCTCGCCAGAGCACTCTCGGAGGAGCGAGATATTGCAGAAGTTTTAATGCGAAATTCATGTCACCACGTACGTGTTCTTCTTGGTGGGCCAGGCACAGGGAAAACAACAAAAATTGCTCATGATTTGGTTGAGCGATTTTCTGTTCTTCCTGTCGACGGCCCTTGGCCAAGACTGGGCCTTGCTGCACCAACTGGTAAAGCAGCATCTCGTATGACGGATGTACTACGTCAAAGATGCGTAGACGTAGGCGCTTCACCGAGTATCGTTGCTGCCGTGACAGCAGAACCGGCTCGTACGGTACACAAGTTATTAGAATTTAACCCATCGCGTCCCCAGCCTTTTCGATATGATGCGAGTAATCGATTACCATACGACATTGTGATCGTCGATGAAGCATCAATGCTCTCTAGTTCCTTGATGTACCATCTGCTTATTGCGCTTGCCGAAGATGCTGAGATAATTCTTGTCGGTGATCCTGACCAGCTTGCCAGTGTCGATGCGGGGACAGTGCTAGGAGACATTGCCACTTTTCGATCCAGTCACTTCAGTCAGCATCCACTTCATGAAAGAATTGAAGAATTAAAGATCATTCACCGTGCAAAGGATGCACCCGGTGTTTTGGCGTTAGCAGAGTCAATTCGTGCGGGCGATGTGTCTCAAACGCTCACGGTTCTTCAGTCAGGTCATTCTGATGTTCAGTGGATCAAACCAACCAATGGGCGTGCAATAGAGAAACTCGTAGCTGAAATTGGTAGCCATGCAAAGCGTTTACAAGAGGTGGCACAACAAGCTGACCTGGATGCCGTTCTCGGCGTGCAACAGGAACTCCAAGTTCTTTGTGCGCATCGTGGAGGATTTTCGGGAGTGAGCCAATGGAATGCGAGTATTGAATCAAAGCTCGGTATTTCCCCGGCGACAACGTGGTATGTAGGCCAGCCAGTAATGATTACAAAAAATTGTCGTTCACTGGCACTTTTTAATGGTGATGTTGGAGTCATTGTGCGCTCTGACACTAGTGAGAATCGTTTAGAGGCAGTTTTTGGTCAACCTGGACAACATGTTCGAGTTCCGGTCTCAAGGCTCGAGGACGTCGCAACCGTCCATGCGATTACTATTCATAAAAGTCAAGGGTCAGAGTATCAGCATGCGGTTGTTGTGCTGCCAGACCACCGTAGTCGCATTGTTACTCGCGAACTTTTTTATACGGCTGTAACCAGAGCGATCAAAAAAGTGACAATTGTAAGCTCACAAGAAGTCCTTGAAGCGGCAGTCAAAAAACCAATTCGACGTGCGACGGGTCTTCGAGAACGAATGAGTTAAGAATTTTTTTGTGGCCTGCTAATGACCGTTTATTGGAGCAGCATTTTTGCCTGATTTTCATGGCATGTAAAAAAGATCACAGGGTGTTTTTCTGAAAAACATTTTAAAACAGAAATAGCTTGAGTAAGACGATTCGTGTCCATGTGTACAAATGGATCGTCCAGCATGATAAAGGCACCAGAGGATTGAAGATATGATTCAGCGAGTGCTATGCGAATAGCTATTGCGAGAGCACCGCGTGCACCCTGCGAAAGTCTATCGGGTGACAGTGTGATATTTCCACGAGTAATATGTGATGGAAGGGTGTCATCAAATTCAAGTTGAGAATCACTGCATGAAATACCAGAGAATATTTCAGCGGTACGTTGGCTCAATTGGTCAAGAGAATCATTTTCATTCGGAGAAACTTGTGTAAGTGTATTTTCGATTCGTTTGTAGGAGTGGCCCTCTTCAAGAATGCGATCAAATTGAAATCGTGCATGCTCTGCCTCCTCGATGAAGTCTTCACTGCGGCGATCTCCCAGTTGGCCTTCCATGGCACCTCTTTGGGATCCTAGTAGGGAACGCGGTTCGCTACTGGCATTCATTCGTTCCTGCGCAGAATCGAGTGAGTGCAGAAACTCATCAATTGACGGAAATCCGGCGGGAACATGAGGTAATGACGTGAGATTGGACTCAGTTGTACGAAGAGTTTGCTGCGCTAGAAGAAGTTTTTCACCAAGCGTTTCGAGATCTGTATAGGATTGCTTCCACGCCAGAAGATTCTGTTGATGAATCTCCATTTCTTTTTCACCCGTAGTAATCAGATGGCGTAGAGACTCTATTTCTTGCTCGATTGATTTGCAGTCACGTGTTTGTGGGAGGCTTTGAAAGCTTTTGAACTCGTGATCCCATTCTGACTGCGTCTTTCCCTGAAGAAGTGCGTGATATGCCTCTTGCTTTCTTTTCTGGCGTAGGGTCAGGGCAGTGTGGCGAGCAGCTTGTTCTCTGGCATCAGCAACAGAGGAAACCTTGCAACTCTCCAATAATTGGTGAAGTGATTCACGCTTGGTGTTGAGGTTCTCCAATACGGTTTGAATATTTTCCTTGCCACTGTCAACGGTAATGCTGAGGTTGGTAGTTTCAATACGGACGCGACCGGATGCTGTACCGATTATTGGATCAACGCCTGGATCAATCGGTTTTGGTGGTTCATTTGCATCTGTCACGAGAATCGATTGAGTCGATTGCGACTCGATAGAATATGTTAGAGAGTGGGCGGCAAGCTTGTGTGAAAGATGAACAATTTCAGTATCCAGGGCTTCAATCAAAGAGAGAGTATCTTGATCCAGGTGAGTTGAATCGTCGATAGCATCCAAAGCCTCAGCTGCTGTTTTTTTTGCTAACTGAATGGCAGTGTAGTTTGTTGTAAATCCCTCGGCTCGCTCACGAGTTCGTGCGATACCAAGCTCATCTTGAAGTTTAGTGATTTGGGTGATGAGCGGATTATGCTGTGTTTTCCAAGCATCGACCGAAGCGTTGGCGGTTGGCCAGGCAGCAAAAATTTTCTTGAGTGTCTCAACTTCTCCTGTGAGCCGAGTCATCCGCTCTTCCATAATGCGTCGCTCGGCTAATTGATCCCGCATGCATCCAAACGAGTTGAGAAAGTCCTGATCGATCTTTATTTGGTCCTCGATCGCAAGAAGTTGTGAAGCGATATCATCAATTTCTTTTTCAAGTGAGAGAATTTTCTCTTGTTCTTCTACAAGCCGTTGCCAGGTGTACCAGGCAGTGAGAATTTTTCCAACACCCTGTTTCCATTCATTGCCAATACCTTTTTCCTGCCCATTCTGTCGATTTGGTCGCTGTCGCATATCATCCCAGCGACTGAAATAATTATCGATGCGATCCTCGAGTAATTGTTTGAGTCTTCTCTGATCAACATCACCAGCACTTTCTTTTCCAGTTTCAGTGAGGCTCCGAATATCACGAAGGTCTAATGCGTGTGCATCAAGTTTGGCGATCGTACTCTCTAATTCATCATGCCCGGTGAAGAAGACGTGGCGAAAGGTTGCCTCGTTATGGCCACATAATTTTTCAAGGATTGCAGCAATAGTTTTTGTTTCACCGACCTCTGAACCATCGGGAGTTGTAAGACTAGAAGATGCCTGTGATCCCCATCTTTTATGAAGTTCATAGTGGCTTCCGTCGTTCTCGATACTGACTGTGATTGCTGCGTAGTCACCATCAGGAAGAGGAAACCATGGTGAAATTAAATCACGTAGTCTCGCGGGAGTCAGATCAGTTGGGGTGAAGAGACTATGAAAAATTGCCTGTCTCAGAGTCGACTTTCCAGTTTCATTTGGTCCGTTTATCACAACGAGTGGGCTTGAGAGATCCCATGACTTATCCCGAAACGTACCGAATGGATGGAGCCGAATCGACGTCAGTCTCATGAGCTTGAAATCTCCTGAATCAGATCATGAGCAAGCGTGACATCATGTGGGTGTTGATCGTCAGCCAAAAGTGTTGAGAGGAGACGCTCAGCAAGTGTTCCCTTGGGGTAAAGTGTCGCAATTGTGTCGGAATCAATTTTATTTTTAATATCCAGATCAACAGTGCACGTTCGGAATCGTTTTTGCACTTTTTGTATGGACTGATGTAAGTCATTCTGCTCATCAGTCGATAATTGACCAGACAGCTTGAGATCAAGTATGACGGTATGTGGATCAAGCGAGTCACATGTTTTCTGAAGTTCAGAAATATCATTTATGTCATGCAGGCTTCGACTAATTCGTACAAAACGAATTTTTCCAGGGCTTAATCGTTTGTATTCTTTTAATTGAGATTCCTCGAACTCAAGAAGCCATGCGGATCCAGGATGCTTGCATCGAACTGAGTCCGGCGTGTGCGTTCCGGCCATAAAAAGTTGTGACTTCGATCCTGAAGATGTGGTTGGAAACGGAACATGAATGTGCCCCAGTAACCACGTCGTGAGGCCAATCGCTTCGAGGTCAGGCATCGTCATGGTGAAATAACGATCATTGGTATCCAGTCCGAGGCCAGTGACATTGCCGTGAGCAATTCCAATGCGGAGTGCTGATAGGTTTTTTTCGGCATCGGTGATCCAGGCAATGATTGGATCCTTACCGGTTTTCGATGGGCAGGGGCACGGGAAAAACTGGATAGTCTCTCCACTCACTTCAAAAGTAACGATGGAGGTTGTTGTAAGTAGTTGAATATTAGAGAACTCTGATGACACCTTGTGAAAACGTTTCCATACTTCGGTTTCGTCACCGGCGTAGAAGTCATGGTTACCAGGAAGAACAAGCACCGAAGTGCCCGTGAATTTATTGAGTATGTCGACAGTCCGTTCGACATACGGCATCTTTACACGGGTGGAATCAAAGAGGTCGCCACTAATGATGAAGAAATCAGCATGACTGCTGTTCGCTGTCTCGATAAGACGTTCAAGGGCTTCAAAGCGCTCTTCGAGAAGCTGGTTACGAGTATCATCCTCATGCTGCCGAAACGGCATTCCAATATGATTGTCTGCGGTATGGACGATGCGAATAGGCATATGTGCTCGTCCTTCTTAGGTATCGTTCAATGTGTTCTTAAAATGTCAATTGTGCTTGTGACAACCGATTATGAAGTTCAGCCATAAGTTCGTCTTCAGCAGCTTCGTTGGGAGCTTCGTAGGTGACTGAAAATCGTGTGTACGCTCCACAGTCATCCCATGGAACTGTTGAAATTGACAGTTCTTTTATCAGGAATTGACCGGCCTCAGAAGCATTCGCAAAACTTCGTTCGCCAGCACCTTTTGGGCTTTTTGTGTACAGGAAGTAAGTGCCCCCTGGCATTTCACACTCAAAACCAACGCCTCGAAGAACACCAACAAGCTTTTCAAGTCGACGACGATATTTTTCCCTGACTTGAGTGGGGATAATAGGATCTGCAAGCGCAGCGGCAGAAGCTTTTTGAATTGCAATAAATTGACCGGAATCACAATTATCTTTTACATCGGCAAAAGCCTGTACGATCTTTTCATGACCACAAACCCAGCCGAGCCGCCAGCCGATCATGTGAAAGCCTTTCGACATTGAATGGACTTCAACACCGACATCTTTAGCACCCTCGATCGATAAAAAAGAGAGGGGTTCTGTTTCGTATGAAAGCATCATGTGAGCTGCGTCTTGAACAACAATGATCCGATTCTTTTTTGCAAACTCGACAACCTTTTTATAGAAATCTTCAGTTGCTGTTTGACCGGTCGGACTGTTTGGGTAGCAGAGTACGAGAATCTTACTCCGAGAGAGAACGTCTGCAGGAATACTATCAAGGTCTGGGAAAAAGTTATTTTCAGGTACAAGCGGAAGCTTATGAA
>Ga0209631_10001277_pt1 | contig 32419 bp, 31 predicted proteins | sample COG_08_FD_184752 | JGI IMG/M metagenome (GOLD analysis project Ga0209631, IMG submission 184752) | Pelagic Microbial community sample from North Sea - COGITO 998_met_08 (SPAdes) (version 2) | ecosystem: Environmental > Aquatic > Marine > Neritic zone/Coastal water | place: Helgoland, sampling... | reverse complement strand
ATTTAATTATCAAAAAAGAGGAGAAATTTCAAGTTTCTTCACATATTTTTATCAAAAGGATTTAACTAATCAACTATCCAAAAAAGAATTAAATATTTTAAAATTACATTTTGATAATAATGAAAGTAATAGATTAAGAGGAATGAATAAAGATTCACCACCATATATTTCAAATCATACCCATAGACCTTGTATTAAAAATGCAACTTCTACATTTGATGTTGTATCAATAATGTTTGCAATTCACTATTTTTATAATGAAAAAGCAGAATTACATGACAATTTTATTTACAATTTAAATAAATTAACTCATGAAGGGAGTTATTTAATTGGTATAGCTTATAATAAAACTAAAGTTGATAATTTAATTAATGGAGATAATGGAGAAATTACTGATATAAATTATATAAAAGATGATGATGAAAACATTGGGTATAAAAGTTCTCGCAATGATGATAATGGTGAACCATATTGGAGTATTAAATATCTAGAGGAAAATGGAGTAACCAATTTTAATAAAATTGAGGTTAAAATGCCTTCTTTTGAAAAAAAAGAAACCGAATATTTAGTAGATTTTGACAAATTAGAAACTTCGTTAAAAACAACAGGTATGGTTTGGAAAAAAATAAAAATAAGTAATATAATAGATCTAAAAGATGAAATAATAGATAAATTAAGTAAAAAATATACAAAAAGTAATTATTTAAGTTATATTAATGATTTTAATGTTGAAATAAAAAGAATACGAGAGACTGGTGAAGAAGCTGAAGGACAAATAATTAGTAATCTAAACAATTTATTCATATTCCAAAGAGAAAAATAAAAAAAAAAGATTATATTTTTTTTTTAATTAAAGGCTATTTTATAATAATAAGTAGTATATTGTTATTATGGAATTATTAAATAAACCAGTTTTAACTATAAATAATATTAAAGATAATATATCATTTAATATGGAAATTGATAATCATATTCCAAAATCAGTATTAAATATTGAAATTAATGATAAATTAAATAAATATAAAAGTATGATTGATAATACAAATATTAAAATTTGGGATTTTTGTAAAAAATTATCAAATGAATATGAACTATTACATCATTGTATTAGAAATAAAAATACTAATTTAGGAATAGCAAATTACGATCCTATTAGTAGAGCTTTTTTTAAATTATGGGAAATTTGTCAAGATTTTAATTTAATTGATGATAAAAAAGAACGATTAGTGATGGGAGCTCTTGCTGAAGGACCAGGTGGATTTATAGAATGTTTTAATTTTTATAGAAGAAGATATTGTAAAAAATTAGATGATAATGTTAATTGCATTACATTGAAACCTTACAATAATGATATACCTGGTTGGAAAAAATCTCATAGAATTTTCAGAGAATGTTGGAAATATAATATATGTTATGGACAAGATGGTACAGGTAATCTATATAAATTGGATAATATTAAAGATTATATGAAATTATTTAGATACAACCGAGCTGATTTAGTAACAGGTGATGGAGGATTTGATTTTTCAAATGATTATTCTAACCAAGAAGTATATGCATTTCGTTTAATATTTTGTGAAGCAGTTACTGGATTAACTATATTAAAATTAGGAGGACATATGGTTTTAAAAATATTCGATATTTTACATCAATCCACTATAGATTTACTTTATATATTATCTACATATTTTGGTAAAATACATATTGTTAAACCTTTTACTTCTAGATCAGCAAATAGTGAGAAATATATTGTTTGTAAAAATTTTTTAGGAATTTCAGAAGAAAATTTAGAATCATTATATAATATTATTAATGAATTAGAAATAATTAATCAGCAAAAAAAATTTGTAAAAAGAATTATTTCAAATCAAATTGATACTCAGTTTTTAGATTTGATAAATTCGAGTAATATATATTTTATTTCAAAACAAATTAAATCATTAATAAAGGGATTGGCATTTGTTAAAGAAAAATTAAATAACGAAGATATTAATGAAATAAAAAAAATTCAAACTATTTATTCATTAGCATGGTGTAAAAAATATGATTTTCCAATTAATAATAGATGCAGATATTTAAAAGATACAAATAATTATAATTACATACCTAATTTTTAAAATTTGATTTTTTATATTGAATAGTATTTAAATATAAAAAATGAAATCAGATGATAAAAAAAAAAATAAAAAAAATAATAAAAATATACAAAAACAAATAATAAAAATAAAACAGGATAAAAAATATAAAAAAGTGTATTATGATTCAGGCGATGATGCTATAGGAAATGAGACTGGAAACCAACCATGGTGGAATATCTTTAATTTATCAAAAATAAAATTTGATTGTTGTGCTAGTTCGAGGTAACTGTGTAATTTTTTTTACAATGTGATTTATTATATATCCCATTTTATTTTTAAATATTCATAGATATAAAATGAACTACTATTAACAATAAATGCTCTTAACATACAAGGGGCAAATCCCTTCCATAAATTTCCATATTTGTAAGCTTCTAATATAGTAATATTTTGTGCTAATTGTCTAGACCTAATTACATCAATTGGATAAGTAAAAGCCCAATTACATATTCCTGCATATCCACCAGCAATAAAAGGTGAATAATCTTTTGATTTAAAATAATTATAACTTCCAAAATATATAGCTAATGCTGAAGTTTCTCTGACATATGACATATAAATGCCTTTATTTTTTAACAAAATTTTAAAATTAAATTCATTATTGGTTTGATTTTTTACTTTTGCTAAATCAAAAACTTGCATTACCGGACTTATAATAACACCTCCTAATACACCCGATAAATAATGAGAATTAGTATGATCTAATGTTCTTTCATATACAGGAAATACGGTGGCATTAAAGATAAATGACGAAATAAACGGATACTTACAACCACTGTAATATTTTTTAAGTGGTAACTTTTTCCATTTTTGTTTATTCTGTATTAAAACTTTAATTGTATCTAATGGATGTCCCATAATAATTTGAACTAAACCAACAATACCACCTGCTATACAGTCTAACATTATTATAATATTCAAATATTATTTTATATTTTAATATTATTCTTAAGATATTTTTATTTATTATTTTTACCATTAAAGTTTGTCAGGTCCTCTTTTCGTCATCTCAAAAACTACATTTACCTCATATATAATTTTATAATAATTAAAAAAAAAGAAATTTATTTAGTTGATTTTTTTCTTTTTTTTTTTAGGTAAATTATAATTATTCTAATAAAAAATTAAAAAAAATTTGAAAAAAAATTTGAAAAAAAATAACTAAAAATATAAATAAACAAACAATGAACAAAGTTAAAAAAGTTAAAAAGATATCATATGATAAAGGACAATATGCTCCTATTGAAATTGATACAAAACTAGTAACTGCTAAGAAAACAGATGATGTACTAAAAATATTAGATCAATATGGAGTAGCTGTTATAAAATTAATAGTAAATCAAGATGAATTAAAAAAAGCAATAAAAGAAACAAAATTTTATAATACAGCAAATGCAATGTTTAAAAAAGAACATCAAGTTCCTGAACCAACTGAAGATGAGATTAATGATCCATCTAAATGGAAAAAAAGAAAAGTTGGAGATGATACACAAGGAATGTTACATCAATATGGAACACCAGCACATACCTTAATTCAATCTAATAAAACGTTAAGAGCAACTATGAAAAAACTATATGGTAAAGATATTAAATATTTACCAAATAGATTAAGAAAATCAACAAAATTTAAAAATCAGGCAAAAACATTACATATCGAAGCTCATAAATTATTCGAAAAAGACAATAAAGGTAATATTAAATTAATACCAGGTGAAATAGCTTGTATAGTTGGACTAACCGGAAAAAGAAGATTTGGATTTTGGCACATGGGTCCTGATGAAAATGGAGTTAAACCTGATTTAAAACCACTAAAGGAATTCACTTGTGGAAAAAATAGTTGGGAAAATAAATCTGAATTTACCATGCCTCCACCTGAATTTATGCATAAATATTATCAAGGAAGAAGGAGAATGATAAATATAGATTGCACAGAACCTCACCTAATAATGTGGAGAGAATCTAATCCTCATGAAATAGCTGGTTCCCCCGCATTATCTTTATTCGTTAGTCCAGTAGGAAAATTTAATCATACAAAAATAAAAAAAGTCACCTCCTATCAACCTATTGAATATTTGGGATTAACTTATCATGAAAGTAATTTATTAGGATTATGTTATAATATGGGCGGATATGAATGGCCCAGTGGAAAAAAATTATACCAATTTTGTCACCAACGAGCTTATAAATGGTATATACCTAAAATTAAAGATGATTATAAAATAAATGGTAAATATCAACAAAAATTAGTTAAAAATGGAAAAATCGATCAGCATACTGATCAATATAAGGAAAAATTAAAAAAATTAAATATAGAATTACCTAATATCGCATTTCATAAAAATACACCAAATTTTGTAGTAGATATCACTAAATTACCGAAAAATATATTAAAAGATTATGGATTTATTAAAACAAAAGTAGGAAATAATATTAAAAATATAGCATACGGAAATATGCACTAAATTTTAAATAAAAATAAAAAACCCATTAAGTTTTTATTTTTTTTACTTTTTTTAAATATAACTTTGTATTAATCTACAAACTCCTTCTTGACCATTAAATTTTGTTCTAAGAGTTAAAGCAATAATAATACTTTTATAATAATGTAAATTAATATATTTTTTTAATGTATTTAATACTACATTCATATACCGTGTTTGTTGTAAAGTAAATCCAGATGAATATTTAATTTGAATTTTTTGAATTTTTTTAATATTTAATTTGGCCATCTTAATTAAGTTGATTGTCACAAGATCATTTTTATCTAACATTTCAATATGTTTTTCATGTGATAAAGTCAATCTTCTGTTAAAATATAAGTAAACACTACGAGTGATTTTTGCACAGTTATATATATTGGTTTTCCCCGACGTCGGCAAGTTCAGACAGCATAAAACCTCATCCAACGTATGCGGCTTCGGTAAGACATTATTTTTCGGAAATTTAGATTTTGTCTTCACCATTAGTTTTGACGTCGATCGTATTAAATCATATTCTTCTCTGCTTTTTCTTGCCGGGGGGTGCCGACGATTTCTCATGTTTAGTTTTGAGTCTTCTTCCCATCTATCCAAATAATAGTTATAGATATATCTTAATTTTGGCATACTTTTTTTAATTTATTAAATAAAAAGTAAAAAATATATCAAATTTTTTTTACTTTTTAATAATTTAATAAAAAATTCATTTAAGTAATTCATTTATGATTTCATTAAAATAATATTTTAACTTACTATACTCTTTTTTATATGCTAAATTGACGTGTAATTTATCTTTTCCATATACAATATTAATGTATATGGGAATATTTTGATTTTCACTTTTACCATACACTTTATCTATTATTATTCGATTTGAAAAATCAATATGATGTATGTTAAAAAATATAATTGGAAATTCTAAATGTTCATCTAAATTAATAAACATAGTAGATAAAAATGATAACAGAAAATTTTTTGAAATAGTTGCTTTTTTACTTCTATTGAATAAATTTAAAATAGTATCATTAGACATTGAATTATATACAGGAATTATATCAATATTATCATTATTTTGTATAATACAATAATAATTCTCCATAAATACGCTTAATGTTTTTAAAAAAATAGATTTTAAATAGATTTCATTATTAGAAAAAATATCACTCTTATTAGAATATAATGTATTTATTTCTTTTTCACTAAAAATATAATTAGCCTGTATATATTCGTTTTTAGGTATATATTTAATATTATGTAATATTTTAGGTATAAACATACACATGCATATCATAAAATAATACAATTCTGATACAAGATGAATATATTTATCATTTGAAAAAGTATTTATAATTCTCTGGTGAATTTCAAAGGTATTTTTATGAGATAATTCATAAATAAATATATCTATGTCATTTATTAAATTTCTTATATAAACACATAAACATTGATTTAGTTGAATAACTAGGTAAGTTTTTTCATTCAATGTCTTGTAATATAATGAGAAAATGGTTTTAATATTTAAAATATTATTTGGCTCAAATAAAACATAGTTATTTTCACTTTTTAATTTGGGATATTTTAATATTAGATAATCAAATAGAGAATTTAATATACTTGGAGTTATTTTTTTTTTTATATCAATTAGGTATATATTATCATTATGAAATTTTTTACAGAAATTATCATAACTGGTATTTTTATTTTCTTTTTTTAATTTATTTTCAATTTTAAAATTTAATTTTCTTTTTTTTATACCATAAATATTATTTTTAAATTTAATAAATGTTTTAGGACAATCGAATTCCTTTTTATCAATTATTAATTTTTGATTTTTATATTTTAAATTTTTAAATAATTTTCCTATAACATATTTATCATCATCATAAACTTTGTATAAAATAAACATCCCTATTGAGAATGAAAAATATAATATTTTATTACAATTAATTATTTTATCTTGAAAGGAATTATATATACCAAATATACTATTTTTAGGTCCAACTAAACTAATATTATTATCAATATCTAGATTTATAATATTTTGATCAATATATTTGATATAAAAAATGTTAAAAAAAGTATTATTTAACTTAAAATTTATTTTTTTAGTATTATATTTTTTTATCATAAATTGATTGATAAAAAATAAATATTTCCACTCAATGAATGTATATTTATCATAATAAATTATATTTAATCCATTTTTTAATTTTTGTTTATTCAATATTTGAATACTATCATCCGTTAATAAACATGGAAATTCATTGGTAAAACAATAATATAATGTATTTAAAAGATCATTTATATTAGTAAATTTATTTAATATAGTATTTTTATATGAAGTATTCAATGTAAAATTGGTAAATTCAAAAAAATTCATTACTTAATTCCCTAATAATATTAATATATTACTTTTAAAATTTAAACTTAAAAAAATAATATATATTATAAAATATACAATGGAATTTATAGATAAAAATGATTTTTTAAATAATTGTCAATCAGGTGATTTGATTTTATATAATTCTAATCGATGGTATTCCAGGTTAATTGAATGGGGAACCGGATCTAAATTTAGTCATATTGCTATGATATTAAGAGATCCAACATTTATAAATCCAAGTTTAAAAGGAATTTATATACTAGAGTCTGGATTTGAAAATATACCAGATTCATTATCCAATAAACAGACATTTGGAGTTCAATTAATTCCTTTAGATCATGTTTTAGGAGAATATAAAGACTCATATTTTGGTAATTTATACTACAGAAAGTTGAAATGTCAAAAAAATGAACTATTTGAAAACAAAATTAAAGAATGTGTAATTAATACCGATGGTAAAAAATATGATTTAAATATTTTAGATTGGTTTAAATCTCTTTTAGATTTAAAAGTAGGTAATGTTCATAAAACTAATACTTTTTGGTGTAGTGCATTAATAGCATATGTTTATGCTCAATTAGGATTTTTAAATAAAGATATTGACTGGACCTTAATTGAACCTAAGAAATTTAGTTACTATGAAGAAGGAAAATTAAATTATGAAAATTGTCATTTGGACCCTGAAAAATGCATATTGTTAAAATATTAATTATTTTTTTTATTTACTTAAAAAATAATAAATAAAAAAAAATAATGCTTAAATTAGAAAAAGAAAAATATTATGGTAATGTTGAATATAAGTTATTAATCAAAAATAATATAAATAAAGATAGGTTTAATAGGCTATCAACTCAATTAAAATTTAGATTGATTGAAGGTAAAGGAAAAGCAATGTATTTAATTGGTGTAACAGATTCGGGAATTTTAGAAGGCATTAATAATATAAAAATGAAAAATAGTATATCAATTTTAGAAAAAATGTGTATTGAAATCAATGCTAAAATATTAAAAATAATTGAAATAAAAATTACTGATGAAAAATTAGTCAATATTATTAAAATTAATTCTTTATTTGATGTTGAAAATTTATCATTTTTTATTTAAATTTTTTTAATAATTATTTATTAATCTGAGTTCATAATCTGTTCTGGTCATATTATAATTATTAGAAAAGAATTTTTCAACTTGTTCAATATTGAATGCATTTAATTGCATTGACCTGTATCCATCATTGACTTTAATTGGCATTTGTATATTATAAAATAAAAATATAAATTAGTTTTTAGTTTTTTTATAATTTATTTTTTTTTCCAAGGATGCAAGCTTGGAAACAAATCCCAGGCGAAAATTTCATCGTTTTGTTTGTCCATCCACATCGGTTCCTCCATTAACAATTCTTTCCCTTGTGGTGTTCCCGCATATAACTTCAATGCGTCTGGAATAACTTTATCTTGAATCACTCTAGCAATCTTTATATCTCTAACTAATTCGTTAGTATTACTAATATTGAAATTTTTTTTTCTGTCATAATTGAAGCTCTTGTTTATAAACGATTGAAAAAAGGAATTCATAGGCACATCCGAAAAAAAACCAGTCAGTATATTATAATTTTCATCATAATCATCTTCCCAAAAAAGAACATTTTTTTTTATTTGATTTAATCTAAAAGTGTTCTCATCAGACAATTCCTTTTTTACATCTTTTAACCATGTATTGTAATTATTTGATATTTTTTCAATCGTCCCTAAATCAGACATTTCATACTCTTTTATTAAAGGTTGGTTGGTAAAATTAAACTGAAATTGAATACTCATCTTAGATCCACCATTTTTTTCAGATTTGGTTGTAGTAATATTTTCTAGAAAAGATAGCATAGTGCTATCCATGCTATCATCTGGATTCCATAGATCTTTTAGGTCATTGGTTGTAAATATACTTTTATCCTCTAGACACTTTTTAAGACAAATGTACCAGAATCCAAATATTTCGTTGTATAATACATTGGTATATTTTTTCTTCATTTTTTCAGCATTTTCCACATTCTTACTAAGGGACTGTTTTAGTGATTTTAGATCAGTTTGATATTCTTTTACATGGTTTCTAATATTATTTTCATACAAACTTGCAAGTTTATACATCATAATTTCTAAATCTCCTTCATTATTCTTATTATGTTTTTTCCACTTTTCTAATGCTTTACCAATCGCAGTCAATTCTTTTAAACCCTCATTTATTTTTGGACTTTTCTTTATTTTTGGACTTTTCTTTATTTTTGGACTTTTCTTCTTTATTTTTGGACTTTTCTTCTTTTTTGGACTTTTCTTCTTTATTTTTGGATTCTTCTTATTTGGACTTTTCTTCTTTATTTTTGGATTCTTCTTATTTGCTGGTTTTTTATAACAACAGGTATTCCCCTTTTTATTTATTTTTTCATAATATTGTTCTTTACAAGGTGGTTCTGGATTACGTTTAGAACATTTTTGATTTTTTTTAGGAATAGTCTTATTTGGCATTAATATAATATATATAATATAAATATAATAAAGTAAATTACAATTTTTTTTTACGATAGAAAATATAACTATTCATTGTAGGGTATTCTACTGTATTATCTTCAAATACATCAATCTTTACTCTAAGTTTTTTAAAATTGATTAATGATTTTTTCCATTTTTTTATACATAAATGTTTATTTTCATCATAAGCTTGAAATTTAGAAAGAACAAGTATTACAAATGTATGATAATTTTTTGATTTTCCAATTAAATTTGCAATATGAAGACTCAATTTCTTTGGATATACACCACCATCGTATATGTAATGAACAATTGTTTCATTATTTTTATAATTACATAGAATATTATTCAAATTCATAATATTTACAGGAAAATGGAATGTTAAATTTTTATTTTTTTTAAGATTATTATTGGGTGGAATTAAATGATCAATTCCATAACATTTACAATCAAAAATTTTATTAGCCTGTTTCATAGCCATTCCTTCACCACATCCCCAATCAAAGAAGCTAAAATTTAATGATACTTTTTTTTTAATCATCTGAGTTCTGAGAACATTAAAAATTATATTCATATTTTCTATTGATCGTCCGCTCCATATTTCATTACCTACATAATCATAATTCATTTTTAATTATAATATATAAAATAAAATATTTAAAAATAAAAATAATATATATATTATAAAAAATGCAGAAACAATCTAAGCATTATAAAATAGTATTATTAGGAGATTCAGCAGTTGGTAAATCATGCTTAGCATCTAGATTTATTGGACAAGATTTTTTAGAATTTCAAGAGCCTACAATAGGAGCAGCTTTTTTAACAAAAAATATAATTTTTAATGATGATCAATTTAAATTTGATATATGGGATACTGCAGGACAGGAGCGATATCGAAGTTTAGCACCAATGTATTATAGAGGAGCTCATGTTGCAATTATAGTTTATGACATTACTGATTTAAGTTCTTTTAATTCCGCAAAAGTTTGGATTGAAGAAATTAAAAGAAGAACAGATGAATCACTTATATTATTATTATTAGGTAATAAAAAAGATTTAGAAAAAAATAGAAAAATATCGAATGAATTAGTTAATGATTATGTAAATGATTCAAAAAATGTTATTCATTTAGAAACTTCTGCAAAAACAAATGAAAATATTGATAATTTATTTGATATAATTTGTAATAAACTTCCTAAAAATTTAAAAGATAGTAATTATAATAACCGATTAAATTTAGAAACTAAAAGAACTTTCAAAAAAAAATGTTTTTTTTTTTAAAAAATTTTAATTTTTAATGTATATTTCACCTTTTGCATTTCTTTCCTTTTCGAATTCATTTAATTTCACGGTTTTAAATATATTTTTAATATATTTATCATCAATATCTGATAAAATCGGATTACATTCATGTAAAAAGAATTTATTATGAGTATCTAATACAAAATCAATTGGGTAAAATGACTGTAAATACACATCCTTTTTAACATATTTTTTATAATTATTTGCCCATAAATTATCAGATTGTGGTGGTAATACAATAGCTAATTGTTCCAAAGGATTAAAATTAGTTTCAGATTCAAATTGTGTTGGATAGACTCTTTTTATTAAAAATTTAGACAATTCTCTTAAACAAGGACCATTTCTATATTTATAATACCATGTATAACTAGGACATTCTCCTAAATAATACTTAGCATTCCATTGAATACCTTCAATATAATTATTGCATACATCATTTATGAAATCTATGTTATTATATACATTTTTTATATTAAAATAATGATTATAATACTTATCCATCCAATTAAAGTTACCTAATTTAAAATTATGTTTTTTATTAAATACTGGATAATATTTTAATTTTTCCAATTCTAATTCAACAGGAACTGAGCATTTTAATCTTGGTTTTCGATAATCTTTTTTTTTTTGAAAATCGTTTAAATATAGATGTTCATTAGAAAATAAATTTGTAATTATTTGTCTTATAAAAATGAAATTAACATTGGTTCCATCTGTTAGATATTTTTGTCTTACTTGAAATATGTTAATATATAATTGTAACAAATCATTAATTGAATTATTAGATATATCAATTCCATTTAAATGAGGTAAAAAATCGTTACCTATTAAAAAACATAAACATATATAATCATTAATTATATTCTTTTTATCTAATTCTAATTTTTCTTCATCTTCAAAAAAATTATTAATTTTATCAATTATATTTGATGATAAAATTTCACCAAATTCATGCACATTAAAATATAGAAAACTATCCAAATCAACTTTTCCAAAATGAACTTCTTCTCTTAAAAGATATATTTCAGAATATGTTATTAAAGACAACATTATTAAATCTGCATCTAACCCATATATACAATTTATGTCATCAATGTTATTATATTTTACATACTGTAAAATTTTATGCTCTCCTTCACCTATATTCTGACAATCATCTAATATAAATTTAATATTATTTTCTTTTGATTTTTTATCAATATACGATTTCAAATGTTGATTAAGTTTATACATAAATATTGTTCCTGGAGTTATACAATTAGTGTCAAAATGTTCCGATATATTACAATTAAATTTTTTTTTAATTTTATGTTCCATATTTTTTATCTTAATACTTCTAAACCTTCTAATACGTTGTTGTTCCATTTTTGCTCTAGGAGCAACACCATCTATTGCCATATAGACTAATTTATCAGGATTACTAATTTTGATTAATTTATCTAAATATAAATCAATTTCATTATATATTTTTAATTCCAAATTTGTAATTAAAGTTTTATCAGTTTGGAATTTTTTTGATTTTTGAATTTTATTATAATCAATAACCAGGTGCTCATTATTAAGAACAACTTTTCTTACACATGGATGTATAAGACAATTCATATCTAAAAATAAATTATTAATTTTTTTATCTAATTTTCCAGATTCGATTATTAAATCTGAAAAATTAGAACATACGTATTTAAAATATCTAGGAATTCCCATTTCTTATATTTTTATTATGCTAAAACTTTAATACAAAATCAAATTTTTATAATTAATATTTAGAAAATATTTGACACACTAATGATTGTATAGAAAAAACTAATAAAAACAGTAACCTAAAATATAAAAATAATAATTTATAAAGAAATAAATTTCCTTAAAGCTATAAGGAGTTGCTTTTAAATAATATTATTATAACTTAAGAGAAAAATGTTAAAAATAATATTCTATGATAATATTAAATGAATAATATTGTAAATGGATTATTTAATTATCAAAAGCATAAAAAAAATGTAGAATCAGATTTAAAAAATGGAAGAATTGATATAACCGGTAAATATGAAAAAAATTCCAAATTACCATTGTATTTAGAAAATAATAAAGGTCTTAAAAAATTTAATACTTATAATTTATCTCATACTTTAGAAGGAACTTCTGTTCAATATTTATTTTTCTCAAAAAAAAATATAGGATATTTACAAAAATTATTAAGATATCATGTTTGGTTACAATCAAATAAAAAACATAATATTGGTTATCAGGATATAAATGAATTACAAATAATTATGAAATCAATTTATTTACAATATTCAAAAAATCAGGAAAAAAATATCATAAATCAAATTAAAAAATTAAATGCACTTGTTTTAGATTATTGTATTCCTAATATTTTAAGCAATATTGAACAACATATTCATTATAAAAAAACAGTAAGTTCATTACCAAAACCTATTGAACACCCTAAATATGTTTCTAGTGCGGGAACAAGAACTAATCCTAATTTTATCTATTAAAAATGTTTTAATTTTTTCTTAATTTATATTATATGGATACAGTTACAATCGTTTTAATGTTAGTCGCAATCGGTGCAATTGTTTATCATTATTATAAACAATATAAAGCCATGCAAGATGCTTCATCTCTTGCAACTTGGCCAGTAAAAACACCTAGTTGCCCAGACTATTGGGTTCATGAGGGTAATAATGTTTGTAAAAATGTTTTTAATGTAGGAAGTTGTCCAAAAGATGGTTCTGGATTACCTCTACCAAAAGGTGTAGTTGATTTTGGTGAAAAACGGTTTCAAGGAAAACAAGGCATGTACGCAAAATGTAGATGGGCGAAAAAATGCCAAGCTTCATGGGAAGGCATTGATAAAGAATGTGATTAAAAAAAATTATATCAAATATTTAAAGAATATTTATTAAATATTTTATATTATAAAATGAAAATTGGTATTATAGGTAAAATGTGTTCAGGAAAATCTACTTGTGCAACATATTTAAAAAAAAAACATAAATTCACTATATTGTCATTTGGTGATCCAGTAAAAAAATACGCAAGAGATATTTTTAATTTAGATCATTCTAGAAAAAATAGAGAAATTTATATAAAATTCGGTCAAAAATTAAGAGAAATAGATAATTTGGTTTGGGTAAAGTATTTAAAAAACAGATTACCAAATGATAAAACTCAAAATATCGTAGTTGATGATTTGAGATTTAATAGCGAATATGAAGAATTAAAAAAATTAGGATTTGTTTTTTTAAAATTAGAAATAAGTTCAGAATATCAAGAAAAAAGAATAATTAAAACCTATCCAGAAAATTTTAAAGAGCATATTAAATATGTAAATCATATTTCTGAATCATTAACCGATATACTTGATGCCGATTTTGTATTTAAAGTCTCTATGAATAGTGAAAACGATATTTACATGTTTTTAGATAATATATTAAATAATAATTAAAAATGTATTAAAAATTTTTTTAAATTATTATTTAGGATTAAATGAGTTTTATTCAATGGGTGGATAAATATAAGCCACAATGTTCAAAAGATATTATAGGTAATAAAATAACTATAAATAAAATTAATGAATGGTTAAAAGTTTTTAGAGATAGAACAAATGTTACAGCTACATTTAAAAATGCAATTTTATTATCTGGACCTCCAGGAATCGGTAAAACCACTATGGCACATATATTATTAAAAGAAGCTGATTATGATGTAGTTGAATTTAATGCATCCGAATTGAGAACTTCAAAAATAATAAGTTCTAAACTAAAAAATATTATTTCCGGAAATTCGGTGAAAATGATGTTTAATAAAAATATTCGCACAGGAGTAATAATGGATGAAATTGATGGTATTGAATCTAAAAAGGAATGTTCTTCAAATGATCTTATAGAATTTATTAATTATACTAATATACAACATCAAAAGAAAATAAAAAAAGAAAATAAAATAAAAAAAAAGAAAATAAAAAAATTAAAAACAGTTTTACCTAATAAAAATCCAATAATTTGTATTTGTAATTTTATAAACAAAAGTGTGAATCCGTTACTGAAAGAAGTCTTACATTTTAAATTAAAGGGTCCTTCAGAAAAAGATATTTATGATTTATTATTTAAAATTAATAAAAATGAAAATATAGGAATAAATGATCAATTATTGAATTTAATAATACCATATTGTCAAAATGATTTAAGAAGAACTATTTATATTATGCAATATATTAATAGTTTTAATTTGGATAAAAAAATAATTAATAATGAAATTTTAAAAATTATACAAAATATTGATTTGAAAAATATTGATTACGGATTATATGATTCAGTAAATATGGTATTATGTAATTATGATATTAATATGGAATCATTAATGAATTGTTATTATACTGATCAAAATTTTATACCATTTATAATTCATGAAAATTTTATAAATTTTGTTCAAAAAAATTCAAAAATATCATATTCTGAAAAGATAGATACATGTCTAGATTATTATAAATATTTGGAAAAATCACAAATTTTAAAAAAACAAACATTTAATAAATGGTTTCTAAATGATTATATAGCTTTATTTACGTGTGTTGCTCCTAATTTCATATTAAAAGATACTAAATTAAAAGAAACTTTAACTAATAATATATCAAAATCAGCTCTAATATCAAAATATAATTATAGATATTATAATCTAAAATCAATTAATCTACTTTGTAAAAAATTAAAAATTGATATTAATAATTTTCAGTTTATAGCAACAATAGTAGTATATACTGTATTTGAAGATAGAACAAATTTAAATTTATATTTACGTTTTCTAAAAGAAAATAAGGTTATATTTAAAGAATTTGAAAAAATCATGAAATTATCTACTATTTACAAAATATATTCAAAAAATTATACTAAAAAATATCAAAAAAATTTATTAAATATATTTGATAAGATAGAAATTGATTAAAAAAAAAATATATATTATAATGAGTGAAAATACATATCCATTTGTAGAAAAAATTTATAATGCATCTGAAAATATTGGGGAATTATTAGGAACTTTGACAGCTAAATTGTTAAATTCATCTACATTTATTGCAGTTATTGGATTAAATGCTTTAAAAAAAGGTAATGAACATTTTTTAGAAAATTCGAGACCGGCATTTCAAAATTCAAAAAAAAAAATTACTGAATCTGTTAATGATTTAATTCCTGATTCTTACAAAAAATATTTTGATACAGAATAAACTAATATAAAAATTATATAGAAAAATAAAAATATCTATATAATTTAAGTTATTATGAGTTTTAGACCTGGAAAAAATATTGAAGAACCAACCCATGATGATTATGGATTTCCTAATAAATATAAATATGATAGAACATTAGATTATCAGGTAGAAACACCATTTTTAGGTAATGATTCTAAAAAAATTTTTATATCTATTTTAATAATAGGTTTTTTAATTTTAATTATTTCTATGGGTTCAATAAGTGGATATTATGCATGGTTTAGTTTTCAAAATGATCCTTATTGGGTAAGAATTATCAGAACTTATGTAGCAGTTTTATTTTCACCTTTTTATATATTTTATATATTTGTAAAAACAACTGTATTTAAGACATAATTAAAAAAATCTTTTAATATAATAAGATATATGGCTAAAAAAACAACGGATGAAATACCAAATAATATTCCTTCACCTGATTTTGACACTGAAGAAAATACTGTAAAAAGTAAAAAAAAAACATGGCATTGGGCACAAGTATCTTTAGTTTGTATTTTAAAAATTTTAGTTTCCTTAATTGCTGCTAGTTTGGCATGGGGATGTAATTCATCTCAGAATATAATATTAAGATTTCTAATTACTATAATTGCTATATTATTTAGTGAATTTTATGTAATATATTATGCATTTTATAGAGTATTTATGGGTAATAATTGTCCAATTTAAATAAATTCGTTTAAAAAAAAATACTTAAAGATAACTTTATAGTATAGAATACAGATGTCAGAAAAAGAAGAAAGAGTAAATGAAGAACAAACACAAGTTGAACAACCAACACAAAGAACAGTAAGTGCTGTATCGGTCTTACTAAGTGCTGTTGAACTAGCACAATCTAGAGGTGCTTTCAAAGTAAATGAAATGCAATTAATTTCACAAGCACATTCACTGGTTAGTCAGCAAGAAGCTAAAAATGCACCACAACAACCACAACAACCACAGGAACAATCAACTGTCAATACTGATGAAAAATCAGAATAAATTAATTTTTTATTTAAAAATTAAATATATATATGAAATTATTATATATTTAAATTAAAATGGATAATAGTAATAATAACGATGATAATCAAAATAATAGGATAAATAATTTATTAAGATCATTAGAAAATTTTTCAGAATTATCTACGAGAGATAATATTACTATAAATGTTAATTATTTTGAAAATATTTATTATGGTAATAGTAATAGTAGTAATTCTAATTCAGATAATCAAAATATAAATTTAGGTCAAATTAATGAGGCAATTTCTAGTGCATTAGGAAATATCCCTATAGATAGTGTATCAGTGTCTCTAGAACCAATCAATAATCAAAATAATTCAATTATTAATTTAAATGAACAATCAATACATCCTTTAAGTGTTGAAATTTTAAATAATAAAACAGAACTGTGTGTAGGGCTTAGTAATGAATTATGCTCTATTTGTAATGATAATTCAGAAAATAATTCTACAATGATTTGGAGAAAAAATTTAAATTGTGGACATACTTTTCATAGAAGTTGTATAGATCAATGGTATGCTGAAAAAAATATATGTCCTGTTTGTAATCAAATAGTTAGTTAAAAAATATTTCTATATAATAGGATGAATATATTACAAATTTTATTTATTATTATAATATTTAGTGTTCTTTTTTCTAAAAAAGAAAGTTTTAGAAGTTATTATAGACCAATTCACGCATTACCATATAGTTTGGGTAAATATTATAGACAAGATTACGTTCCACCTATCATTTTACCACCTGGATATAATGACATTCATTATAAATTTAAAATAAAAAAAAAATTTCCAATTTGGGGAAAATCAGACTATTGTGAAGAAAATCCACAATGTTACCCTTGTCCAAATTGGACTCACATAGGATATCCAATGTGTACAGAATAAAAATCTAAATATATAGAAAAAAAAAATGAATTTAATATATTTAAAATCAATGGTTGAGAAACATTTATTAAAACATTTAATATGTATCATATTTTTTACAATATTATATTTAGAAATTACTAAAATTTATGGTTCGGAAGAGGATAAAAAAAATTTTTCTGAATTTGAAAACACATTATATTTTACTACAGTCACTCATTTTACAATTGGATATGGAGATTTATCACCTCAATCTAAAATGTTAAAAAGATTAGTTATTCTACAAATAATTTCAGCATTTTTATTCACCTTATAATTTTTTTTTAATTGAATTTAAAAAAAATATATAAATATAATATATAATAATGACAAGTATTGGTAAAGCATTAAATTCTGAAGTATTAAGTGGATTAACATTAGCATCTGCAACAGGAAAAACAGCATTTTTAACTAAAATTACATTAGCTTCTTTAATTTCTGCATTTGCTTTAGCAGGTAATAGTCAAGAAGGAGTAATAGGTTCTATGCTTGTATCTCCGGTTGGAGGACCTGTAATGGGATTAGTGGCAGCATTACTTTCCAGTGATGCCGGTGGAGCAGCAAATTCAGCATTATATTTAGCAATAGGATTTGCCGTAATGATTGGTGTAGGAATGGCAGTAGGAAAACATTTTGAAAATGATGAACCTACACATGAAATGAAAAGAAGATATACTCATCCTGATAAATATACAGCAATCTCTGCAGTAATTATTGGTTTATGTTTTGGTTTGGTTGCATTATCTAATGGAGCAGCTGTTGGTGAAGGAATTGGAGCTGGTATAGCAATATCATTACTTCCTCCAGCTGTTAATGTTGGTTTAACTTACATGAAAAAAGATATGGATGATGAAGAAAAAATGAAAAATATGATGGCTACATTAAATATCACCTTATACAATATGGCAGGTATAGCAGTTGCTTGTGCAATGTTATTTGGTATGGTAGGTGAAAATGAAACATTAACTTTTTAATTAAAATTTAAAAAACATTAAAAAATTTTTTTAATTTTTTTTATTTAAATTGATTTCAATTTAACTTCAAATATCATTTCTTTTCTTTTTTTCCAATTTTTTTTCCAACTACCATACTTAACATATTCACCATATATTTTTTTTAATTTTAATTCATTCATCATATTTGTTTTATCACTATTAGATAGAATTACTATATTATTTTTTTTAGGATTTAACCATTTTTTAATGGTTTTCCATAATTTTTTTTCTTTTTCTTCATTCCATATTTTTTTTGCTCTGAAAGCCTCATGAACATATGGAGGGTCACAATAAATAATAGTGTTTTTGTAGTCCATATCAAATACACTTTTTTCCTTATAAACAAATCTAGAGCTAGTGAAATATGGTTGTAATTCTTTTAGATATATTTTTTTATTTCTTTGATAGTTTATAGCAAAATTATCACCTTTATATCTTTTTTCAAGACGAACATTTTTTCCACCGAAATATTGCCCTCCAAAACCTAATGTATATCCAATAAATGATTTCTGAGCTGAATACATATTTTTTTTTGTTTTATAATTTTCCCATTTTTCCTGAGTTATGTTTTCTACTTTTGGTAACCAACCTTTATTTAGTGAATTAAATAATACTGATATTGTTGGATTTACATCATTAAAATAATATTTTTTAAATGTTTTATTTTTATCATCTAACATAACCTGAATACCTACTCGACCCATTCCACTAAATGGTTCTGCATATTTTTCTATTTTTGGATTTTTTTGTGCTTTTTTATGCACAATTTTAGATATATATTTTGCCAATTTTGATTTTCCTGCATGATAAGGTAAAGGCATAATATTTATATATAACCAATATATAAATTTAAATAAATTCTAAAAAATATAATTTTCAATTTAGAACCTGACTAATTTTAAAAATTTAATTAAAATGTTTCATTAAGATAGATCTAAATAAATCTTCCTTTGTATCAATATTTTTATAATTTTTTTTTAGATATTCATCTTTATTAATTATATTATCTTTATAAGCATCACCCTTATAATTAATATAAAGTGGATACCATGGATTTTCAGTAAATTTACTTTCACCAAAAATACCAATATTTTTTTTTGAATTTAAATAATTTCTATAAATTTTCAAATGTTCAAATAATCCATTTAAACCATTTATTCTGTAATCTCCTGCAATCTTCTCAAACTGAAACCATGTGCATAATTTATTACAATTATTATTTTTAATTTTTGGATCAATCATTGTATTTTTTTTTTTAGAATTATTATTCCAATTATAATTACCAAATAATATTGAGAAATGATGATTATCAATATATCCTGCATTGATTTCATATTGTTTTTTAACAGATGGATGAGATGAAATTCTTGGATACCATAATTTATTTTTTTTGGAAATAACTTTCCATTTTTTATAAAACTCACCTTTATCATTTCTTATTACTACATGTGCCCCCTTCAATATTTCAATAAATTTTGGTAAAGAAACATTGGTATTATAAGCTATTTCTAAAAATAAATATATAGTTATTGGTTCAAATAATTTTGTTTTTACACAATGTTCTATTAATTCTAGTTTTGAAACCATTTTATTATTATAATAATATATAATTTATAGTTTTTATATTATTTTAATTTTTTTTAAAAAAAACAATTTTATTCTTCTACATTTTTAGGAGCTAAACAAAATTTAACTTCTCCTAAATTTGCTACATTATATCTTATGATTATTGGATAATCATTTTTTAGATAAAATTCTATATTTTGACATAAATTTGTGCATTTACTAAATAAAACAAGGTATCTAAGACTAAAAACTCCCTGTATAACAGTATCTGGTGATAAATTTTGAATGTAAGACATGCCTGAACCTGTAGATGATTCACCCATGGTTGTAGTCTGATTAACCCAGTCATTCTGAATTGTAAAAATTAATTGATTACCGCTTGATTTAATTTCAATTTCATCAGCTAATGCATTCATATCACGACATAACTTTTGAAAATCACTAGATGGTAATCTTAAAACAGAAGAAAATTCAGCAGGTGGTACTTCAACCTTATCAACAAAAAGATCCATTAATTTAAGTTCAAATCTATGTTTTAAATTTTTTTCCCCTGTTTCTATTTGAATTTTTAAAAGACTTGGTTCATCATCTTCTACATAAAAGGTTAAAGTATCATTAGGTGACATTGTTTTTAGTAATTTAAATAATCTCATCATAGAAATCCCACATATTACTGGTTTTGGACAATAGTATTTTTCAAAATTTTTGGATAATAATTTCATATGAATCAGAGCTACATGTGAAGTATCCATAGCAATAATTTTCATTCCTGTTTCATCTATTTCAATATTTACATCAGTTAAGATTTCTTTTAGTGCTTCAATTAGTGTTCGGAATGCACTAGCCTGAACTGTTCTAATTATAAATTTATACGAAGATAAATTTTCATTAAATTCATTATCTAGACTATTATTTTCATCAACTACATTTACTACAGATTCACTCATTTATATTATGAATTAACTAATCTTTCTTTAAATCATTATTAAAATATTTTTTAATTCAAGTTATTATAAATATCAATATATTCCTGTTTTATTTGTTCAAATTGTGATAAATGATTAATGTATATATCTAAATTAATGTTATTTATTGGAGCATGATTATTATGATAAATTTGAATGTCTGATTTATAATTATCAAGTATATCATATTTATTTTCTTCACTAAATAATGTTTCATTTTCATTTGCAATTAATTCATCTTTTAACTTATATTCAGTTAATATTTGATACTGATAATATGTATTGGTAATTAATTTATCTAGAATATATGATTTTAATTTATTATATTTATCAGTATCAATTAATATTTTATTTTTATAGCTTATATTATAAATAATTATATTATTATCATCGTTAATGTCTATTATTTTATCCCAATTACCTCCCAATATATCATATAATATTATTTCTATTTTTTCATATTTTTCATCGTAAGATGTATAAAATTGATTGTTAATAATATTAATTATTTTTTTTTTATTTGCTTCATTACATTCTAATTGTAATTCTAAAAATATTTTATATTCTAATAATTCTAATATTTTCAAGTTATACAATTGTTTATAATAATCTTTATTCAATGACTTATCTAGTTCTGAATTTAATAAGCGATTAAAATAACTGTGAATTCTAGTATCACTTAATAAAGATGAAATTTTATACTTTTTATTTTTTTTTTCTTTTTCAGTTATGTGAAAAGGAGTTTTAATTTTAATTTTATCTCCTGTTTCCAACAGAAGATGAGTATAACAACAATATGTTTTATTAAAGTTGTAATTTTCGTATTTTGTATTTTGTTTTTTGTATCCATCATTACCTTCTTCATCTAATAATTGTTCGTCTAATATTCCTCTTATAGGAAGACATTTTAAATATATAAGTTTATTATTTTCATCTCTATATTTTGTTTTTTCTCTAATATCAAAGCATAAATCAATGTATTTTTGTATATCATCAACTTCAAAATCATCAAAAGTGTTTTTTGTATTTTCCCCTTTACTTGAAAGTGGAACACAAATTTTTTTATTATCGTTTTCAAATCTAATTTCATAATAATTTTTTTTTTCATTTAATACTAAACCTTCTATTTTCCTCTGCATTGTTTCAATTTCATCATTAGAATTTTTATTATTCACTAAAAAATTATACATATTTTTTTTATATGAATAAATAATGTTACTAAATTCAATATTTTGATTAATGTTCATATAATTACTATTATTTATTGGAACACTAATTCCTGTATTGGTTATGCTTTTATTCTTATATTTAAATTTATATTCAATTTCATTATCAAATGCTTCTTTTATTTCTTTAAAAAAATTTTCATAATCAGCTATTTCTGCAAATTTTATTTCTTCCATTTTTAATATTGTCTTTAAATTTTTTTTATCTAATAAATTATGATATTCGATATAAACATTTTTATCTATTCCTAACATATTAGGTTTGTTTTTTCTTATTAATAACTGTGTTTTATAATTAATATTAGAAGGATAAAAAGGCATCATAAATATTTTATTTGATTTTGATAAAATAATACCTATAATTTTATTATTATTTTTATCTATAACCAGATTATAAAATTTATATCTATTTTTTATTTTTTTATTAAATTTTTTGCCATCAGAGTTTAGTTTTTTATATAACATATTAATATCAAATCTATTTTGAGAAATAAATTTATCAATAGTATTTTTTTTTAATATATTTTCTTTTATTTTATATTTTTTCCAAGACTCTTCGTTGCTATTCCCAGTTTCTAAATTGATTGGAAAATAATCTCTATTTGGTCCAAAATAATTTTTATGCTTATAAAGAATATGGAACTCGTTATTTTCTGATAAATTTAATGGTTTTCTTATTTTAAAATTAAATTTTTGGTCAAAATTATTTTCGATACATTCTAATAATAATATTCTAGGTGGGTTCTTATCTCCAATACAAATTTCATATCTTAATTGATCAATTAAATCAGATATATATATAAAGTCTTTATCCACATCAGATATCAAATATTCTAAATAATTTTGAAATGAAGACAATAATGGTTTAGAAAACATAATTTTAATTTTTCCCTGAAATAATTGTTCAAACACAGATTTTCCATCTATTTCAAATTTATATAATGAATTACTAAATGCATCTTTATTTTTATCAGTTAATTTATTTAAAGCTAATTCAAGAAAATAATTTTTAGAATCATTTATTATTTTATTTTTAGCTTCAGGATCTTTATGTTCTATCCTAATTTGTTTAATATATGTATCTAATACATCCATTAATTTGTTATTTTTATTTAATAAAACTCTCATTTTTCCGTTATTATTAACAATTTTTTTTAAAATTGGTTCTAAAAGTTTGATATGTTTTTTTTTAATATTACTTTTTAATTTAATACCATATTCACCACTATTTTTCCAAAGTTCGAAATTTTTTTCATCAGATATTTTATTATTACAACAAGGAGGTGATAAATAAGTATATCTAGATCCTTTATCTATTTCTATAATTGAATTAGTATCACTATCATTAATGAATAATAATTTTAATTTAGAAAATTTATTTATAATTCTGGTATTTTTTACCTCGTTATTTTCTAGTTTTCTAATAATATTTTTATCTTCATCAATATATACAGGATCAAAATCTTTTATTTTTTTTATTTCAACTGTATCATTATCACCTATTAATCCACAAGAATTCCATAAAAATTCTATTATCCAATCCTTTTTTATTTTATCTTCCATATTTAATATTTGTATATTTAATTGTTCATTTACTAATTTAAATTCTAATTCAGGATTTTTTTGTTCCTTCTGTGCCTTTTTTTTTATTATTTCTATCAATTCAAAATTAGTGTAATTTAAATAATTGAAATTTTTTATACTAAAAGTTGATTCCCATTGGTCTTCTTTATTTTTTTTAACAGCCTTGATTAAATAATTTTTAATAATTTTTTTTCCAATTATTTTAATAATATTTGGGATAAAAGAAATTTTAATTTTTTCATCTTTATCAAAATCAGTTCTTGTATCAAAATATGTATTAAATGTTAAATCTAAATAAGATAAGGGTCTATTATTAAAACAATCATAAATATTTGGACATATATACCATAATTTATTTTTATAAAAATTATATGATACAGTTGCATAATTTTTTGTTTCTCTGGTTGGAAATAAAACATTACTATTGTTTTTAAAATCAATTACTTGAAACTTATTATTACAAAATGATTCAGAATTTTCATCAAAATAGTATTCATTAAATTTTGAATTATACGTAAATTGTCTTTTTTTAGAATCAAGTTCCTTTTTCAATTCATCTTCCATCAATAAGGGAAATGGTGTTACGAATTTACCTATACTTGTAATTGATTTTGAACGACTTTTCCTACAATGTTCGGTATATTGAAACCTTGAAAATGCAATAAAATTACTAATAAAGTTTCTATCATTTATTTTCCCATCATTTATTATATATTTTTCAGAATTAAATAATTTTAAATCAATTAAACTCCTACCACTAAAAATACTATTTTTTTTTCCAGAATCATGATAATAATAACTATCTATGTTATATTGGCTATTATTACTTAATTTAAAATTAATATTATTAAGTTGATAAAGAAAAGTGGAATATTTTTCTGAAAGTTTTAATATTAAAATATTTAAAATATTTTCTATTAATTCATATTTTTTTTTTTCTTTTAAATTCATAACTTTTATAATTAATATACTTGGACCTACGTGAGTAACGTCGGGTGGGGATTTTAGTTGAAACGGTTCAATAAATAAAAAACATATATCGCATAATTTATTTATTTTTTCTTCAATTTGTTGGTTAATGGTAGTCTTTATTTCATAAATTTTAATTTCATTTGTAGTATTTGTTTCCAGATACCCATCTGATTTTTTATCTACAATATTAATGTTGTCTAATTCTATATTTTCATAAATATCTGATTTGGCCTCAGATAGGCAGGTTTTAAGACTATTTAAAAAAGTTCTTCTTCTTTTTTTTTCTTCTTGTTCTTCGCTTTCAATATTATTTTTTATTAAAAATGCATATTCATAACTATAAACACTTATTAATTCTTTTTTTAGATCTAGATTAATTATATTTTTAATTTTATCACCTAATTTATTAATATTAACTTGATTTTCGATTAAATCAGTATTGGTTACTTGACATATGATATTTACCATATTTTTATTTTTCCCAGGACTAATAATTATAAAAAAATCAACATACTGGTTAATTTTGATAAATTTATCATTTGATTGAGATTTATAAAAATCATTATTTTCGTTATAATAACAATTATTTATTTTAACTTTATAATTTACAACTATAGGTTTATCATTGGACAAATCTTTTGACCATCTCATATATTTTGCTAGGGAATTGTTCTCATTTTTTCCTAAAGTTGATAAATAAAAATGTGTATTTTTACTTCCCCATATGTAACAATTTTTATCATCATTTTTTTTCAAACAATGTTTTAATAAATCAATTTCTTCCAACCAATAGTCTAATAAATTTGTATATAAATCATTTTCTGAAAATTCAACATCTTTAATATTGGTGGAATTCGGACTAGGGTAATTTAAAACTGGTCTGTAATATTGGTTATCCTGATTATTGGTATAATATTTATAAAATATAGTTTTAAATGAATCATTATCAATATTCATTATTCTAACAAATGGTATATTTTCATTTAATTCTATTTCATTAAAAATATTTTGAGATAGTATTTTTGATTCATAATCAGTTTCTGTTTCGAATGAATATTCATAATTTATAAACTCTTTATTCCAATTTAATTTTTTTAAATTATAATTAAATTCTTTTATCGATTTCATATTTTCATCATTTAATATATCATCAATTTTAGATTTTGTTATTATTTTAACATTTTCACTTAAATCTGTATATATCTTTTCATTATTTAGATGATTTAAAAAATTTTTAATTGAATTATCTTCCATGTATTTATTTATTTCAATAGGAACTAATATTAATTCATTATCATTTAGATCTATATCATAGATTTTATTTATCAATTTTTCTCTTAAAATAAGAAAATCTTTTCCTTTAATTATATAATTTATCATTTTTTTTTTCAATTTTATTGAATCATTTATGTCATTAATATTGATGCGTACGAAATTAGCATACTCTCTAGATGATAAAATATCATTTAAATTATCTATTAGGTTGTAATTTATTTTTTGATTTGTAAGAAAATTAATAATCTTATCTTCATCATCTTCAATTGATTCTGATTGAATATTGTAAATCATGTATTTAGAACTTATACAATGTATAAGATCATCATAATTATGATTAATTAATTTAAAAAACTTGTCGACTAAGCCTTTCCCAATACCTTTATTCATATTTATATTTGAAATTATTTTATTTTTTTCCTGTTTTATATCATTTTCATACAATATTTTATATAAATCATTTATTATTAATACTAATTTGTCCTTATTTTTATTTGACCAAAAATATCTATATAAATCATTAAATTTTTCTTTCCAATCATCATTACCTCCAAGTAGTTCTAGTTCATCATAGTATTCGTCTTCATCTAGTTCATCTAGTTCATCGTCTTCATCTAATTTGATCTCTTCTATTTCATCTATCTCTTTTTCTTTTTCTTTTTCTTTTTTGAATCTATCTATTTCATGTTCACAAAAATCATCAAAATTATCACTAAATAAAAATATTTTTTTATTTAATTTAATATGCAATTTATGTCTATCATTATAATCCTCCGCATTAATACGTTTAATAATAAATGAACTTAAACTTTCATTATATTTTATTGATTTAATCTGATCCATTAATATTTTTTTATAATATATATATATTTTTATGTATATAATATAAAAAAAATGTAGATTATTGTAATGGTGAGTCAGTAATGGATGTTCCACAATATGGAACAGGATTATCTCTATAATTAATTTTTTTATAAACACCAATTTTTATACCTTTTTTTAATAAATATTTCATATTATTCCAAAATTCAGTAGTATGTCCTATAGATTTAGTCATTACATGTGCTAGTTCATGAATGGCAACAAACATCATTGTATTTAAATCTACTAATTTTTGTTTTTCGTCCTTGGATCTTATACAAAAAACTATTTTTTCACCTTTATTTACAGAATATGATGTATAACTACTATTTGGAATTGATTCAGATATATTTTCAGGTTTATATTTCTTTACTAATCTTTTTACTCTTGGATCAGATATATGATTTTCTTCTAAATAACTTACAATTTTTTCTAAATTTTTTTTTATATTAGCCAATATGTTAGCCGCTTTTTTTTTATCTTCTTTATTTCTTACTAGATATTGTTCACCATCAACATCGGAAATAACATATGTTAATTCTGAATATTTAGATTCATAATGTAAAAAAAAACATAATACCAAAACTACCAAAATAACTATTGTTGTAATTTCACTCATCTAATTAATATTAAAAGATATTTTTTTTTATTTCCTTTAAATAACATTTTTTAAATTTGATTTATTTAAAATCTATTTTAAAAATAAATATAATGAGTAAAAAAATTATTCAATTCGAAATTACTGGATGGCATTCAGAAGATTATTTAGATGAAAGTGAATTAAGTGATAGTGATAGCGATAGTGATGACAATAAGAAATATAAAATTAATAAAGATAAATCATTATATAAAATAATTGTATGGGGGAAAGATATCAATGAAAAAACATATACCTTAGAAATTAATGAATTTACACCATATTTTTACATTAAACTACCTAATAATGCTAGATCGCATCATAAAGATGCTATTGAGAATTTTGTAAGAAGAAATATGTGGAAAAAATATCAAGATTGTTTTCTAAGAACTACAATATTAAAAAAGCATAGTTTTCGAAATTTTGATAATAAAAAAAAATATAAATTTGTTAGACTTGTATTTTCTAATCAAAAAGCAATGAGATGTGCAATAAATATATTTCAAAATAGAGAATATGATAGTATGACTAAAAAAACAAAGAGATCTCCTAAAAAATTAATAATCCGTGCCATTAATAATGAACCAACTGTATATGAATTGTATGAAAATAATATTGATTCTTTATTAAAATTTATACATCATAAACATATTAAACCTAGTAGTTGGATTAAATTAGAAAAATATGTTATTAGTAAAAACTTAAAATATAATAGTGATTATTTTCTAAGCACTAGATGGTCAAATGTAAAACAATTAAGTGACGATGAATTGAAAAATATGAAAAATGCTAAAACTAAAATTATGGGTTTTGATATTGAATGTGATTCAGCACATGGTGATTTTCCGTTACCTATTAAAGATTATATTAAATTAGCAAGAGAAATATACGATAGTTACAAAAAATTAAATCAACATAAAAAAAAATTACAAGAAAATATTAATATTATAAATAATGATAAAAAAATAGAAAAAAGTATTAAAAATGAAATTAAAGAAATTAATTCAGTTTTAGAAAATAGAATTGATTATATAAAAAAAAGACTTATAGCTGCATTTAAAAATGGTTCAGAAGAGTTAAATGTTAGTAAAATTTATACAAAAAAAGTTGCAAAATTTAGATCAGGGCATTTTGATAAGATTTCTGAAAAATTGGCACAATATTTAACAATTAGTAATAATACTAACAGTATAGAACGCAAAAAACATTGTTCTAGATGTATTAATATAATAAATAAAATTTTAAATGAAAGTTTTCCATCAGTTAAAGGTGATCAAACTATACAAATAGGTATTTCATTTTTAAAGTATGGAGAAACAATACCTTATAAAAATTATATGCTTACATTAGATACATGTGATAAGTTAAAAAATGCGGAAACATTTTCATTTAAAACAGAAAAAGAATTATTATTAAAATTTAGAGAAATTATAATTAATGAAGATCCTGAAATTATCACTGGTTGGAATACTGATGGTTTTGATACACCATGGTTATTTAAAAGGGCAGATGAATTAGGAATTAATGAACAATTTAATTATTTAAGTAGAATTAAAAATTTTAAATCTTTTTTGAAAGAAAAACAAGTTAAAGGACCAACTGGACAATTAATAAAAAAAGAATATATTGATATACCTGGAAGGATTCAAATGGATATGTTACCATTAGTAAGAAAATCTTATAATTTAGGAAGTTATAAATTAGATAATGTATCTGCTGAATTTATTAATGGAAAAGTAAATGAAGTAAAATACAATGATGATTTAGAATCAACAACAATCTTTACTTCAGATTTGAAGGGATTAAATATTGGTAATTATATTGTATTTAATATTAAAGATGGATATTTAGAGAATAAATTTGATAATGGTAAAAAATTTCAAATTAAAAATTTAGACAGAAAAGATAATTCTTTTACAATAAATGGTAAAATAGAGTTAAAAGCAGGTAAAAATGTATTATGGTGTTTAGGAAAGGATGATATTGGTCCAAAAGATATTTTTAGATTACAAAAAGGAACTTCAAAAGATAGAGCTATATTAGCTTATTATTGTATGATGGATGTAATTTTATGTCATGAGTTATTAAATAAATTACAATTATTTACTAAGAACAAAGGTATGAGTAATGTATGTAAAAATCCTTTATCATGGATTATACATAGAGGACAAGGTGTTAAAATTTTAAGTTTAGTATCTTATTTCTTAAAACAAAAAGATTATTTATTACCATTTCTTTATAAAGATTCATTTAGTAAAGAAGGATATGAAGGAGCAGTTGTTTTGGATCCTAATCCTGGAATTTATATAGATGAACCAGTCGCAGTATTAGATTATGGTTCTCTGTATCCTTCATCAATGATCGAAATGAATTTATCACATGAAACAATAGTTACCGACGAACAATATTTAGGTGAAGAAGGTAGTAAAAAATTAAATGAGTTAGGATATGATTATGAAGATATTTCATATGATATATTTAAAACAATTTATGGCTCTACTGGAAATGTAAAATCAAAATTAAAAATTGGTATTAAGACGGTAAGATTTGTTCAATATAGAGATGGAACTAAAGGATTAATACCACAAATTTTAAACTATTTATTAACTGCCAGAAAAACAACTAGAGCAAAAATTAAATATAAAACTGTTAAATTAAAAAATGGTAATGAATATACCGGATTATATGATAGTGAAAATGGAGTTGTAAAGACTCATTTAGATAAATGGACATTTGAGAAGGAAGATGTAATAGATGTAAAAGACACTTATGGTGATTTTGAAAAATCGGTATTTGATGGTGAACAATTAGCTTATAAATTAACAGCCAATTCTACGTATGGACAATTAGGTGCTAAAACTAGTGATATTTATTATAAAGAAATTGCTGCTTCTACTACTGCCACTGGTAGAGCTAGATTGATTATAGCTAAAGATTATGCTGAAAATGAAAAAAATTATCCACAAAAATTAAAAAATGGAAAAACTATTTATTTAAAAAATAAAGTCGTATATGGTGATACTGATTCAGTATTTGTTAAATATCAAACATTAGACGATGAAGGTAACCCTTTAAGAGGAAGAGAAGCTAGAAAAAAAAGTATTGAATTAGCAATTTATACAGAAAAAGAAATTCAAAAAAATATACTTAGACCTCCACAAAATTTAGAATATGAAAAAACATTTGATCCATTTATATTATTAAGTAAAAAAAGATATGTAGGTAATTTATATGAAACAAATCCAGATAAATTTAAATTAAAAAGTATGGGAATTGTATTAAAAAGGAGAGATAATGCCCCTATAGTTAAAGTAATTTATGGAGGAATTATTGATATTATTATGAAACAAAAAGATATTAAACCATCTATTGATTATTTAAGAAAAACACTTATTAAATTAGTTAATGGTAAATTTGGATTAGATACATTGATTATTACTAAAACATTATCCTCTTTTTATAAAGATCCTGATCGAATTGTTCATCGAGTATTAGCTGATAGAATTGCAGAGAGAGATCCAGGTAATAAACCAAAAGTTAATGACAGAATACCATATATTTATATGGATGTGTCTCATATAAAAAACAATAAATCTTTATTACAAGGTGAAAGAGTAGAAACACCAGAATTCATGAAAAAAAATAAATTACAACCTGATTATGAATTCTATATTACCAATCAAATTTTAAAACCAGTTAGTCAAATTTTTTCACTAGCATTAGATCAAATACCTGGTTATAGTGGAGATATTACTGAATATGATAGAATATATAAAAAGTATTTAACAGATGGTAAAAGTATAAATGATAGTTTAAAAAAAACCAATGAAAAAAAAAGTAAAGAGGCAGCTAATATATTATTTGGTGATATTTTAAGAAGGTTAGCAAATAAAAGAAATCGAAATAATGAAATTACATCTTATTTTAGAATTGTTAAATAAAAATTAAAAAAAATAAGTTTTTTTTAATTTTTATTTTAGATATATATAATATAATTTATTAATGTTTAAAAAACCATCAAGATCTAAAGCACAACAATTAATTAAAAAATTTTATCAAATAGGAGGTAATTCTTCTTATCCAAAAATTTTTGAAGGGGATCCAACATTAATTGCATCACAAAAAAAATGTGGAAATCAAAATGGATCTGGATGTCCAGTACCTCTTTATGTAAAAAAAAATAATCAACCATGGTCTTCTTCTTATAAGTTGAAAGGGGACCAGGAGGGAGGACGCTGCACGCGGTGGAAACGTTTATTAAATGAACAAACTGGAGGTCAAAAACAATTGGGAACCAGACCAGAATTAATGAAACGTTTATTAAATGAACAAACTGGAGGTCAAAA
>Ga0209631_10001275_pt1 | contig 32459 bp, 33 predicted proteins | sample COG_08_FD_184752 | JGI IMG/M metagenome (GOLD analysis project Ga0209631, IMG submission 184752) | Pelagic Microbial community sample from North Sea - COGITO 998_met_08 (SPAdes) (version 2) | ecosystem: Environmental > Aquatic > Marine > Neritic zone/Coastal water | place: Helgoland, sampling... | reverse complement strand
GCCAAAGCTAAATTAGTTGTTTTTTGAAATGAAAAAGGAGCGCATTAGCACTCCTTTTCAATAATTTTTTGTTGAAAAAGTTATTCCTCTTCTCTTGAAAAGAATACTCTAGATAAATCTCGGTACTCCATCGCATTCTGGGGAAATGCTCTAACATTCAATTTTAATAAACGAATATACTCATCATAGTAGATAGGCATAAATGCTGCATCAGCAATTAATAAACTGTCACATGAGTGGAATAATTCATCCCTAGTGTCATCATCAACCTCCGCGAGAGCTTTTTCGAACATCTCGTCAAATTGAGGATTTGTATATCTAGAGAAGTTTGGAAATGATTCTGCAGTTGGATCCGCAGGAACATTTTTTCCATAGAATAATTTCAAAAAGTTTTCAGGGTCTGGATAATCTGCCACCCAAGCAATTCTCCAGAAATCCTCTTGACCTGTTTGGAATTTTTGGATGTGTATGGGCATTTGTAAAGGCTCAATATTTATTTTAACCCCAATAGTCTCGCTCAATTGACTTTGAATTGCCTCAGCAAGTAATATGTTTGTTGAACCACCTTCATTGATGTAAAGTGTAATATTTTCTAAACCTTTACCATTTGTATGGCCTGATTCCGCCATTAACTTTCTAGCTTGTTCAGGGTCAAAATTAAATCCTTTAATCGTTTTATTGTCATACGCACCAAAGCCAGGAACAAAGCCGTGTATTCCAGGTTCTCCTTCACCTTGTAAAGTGTATTTAACAAGTTCTTCCCTGTTAATTGCTAAGTTGAAAGCTTTACGAACTCTCACATCACTAAATAATTCACTCGTATGCAAGAAACAATAAAATTGTGTTGCCATACCTCTTTTTTGTTGGTATTGGAATTCTGTATTTTCTCCATTCTGAGCTTCTTTCAATGTTCCTAAAACAGAAGACATCTCCTCAACAGGTAGTTTCCAAATCATATCTAATTTTCCGCTTTGGAAACTAGATAATTCGGTTCTTTTGTCTTGCGTGAAAGTTGTTTTAATTATGTTGATGTAAGGTAATTGGTTTCCATGTTCATCAGATTCCCAATAGTTGTCATTACGAACCAGTCTTACTTGAACACTTTCTTTGATAACATCAACTTTAAATGGTCCAGTTCCAACGCAATTCTTTCTCATATCACTTCCGTATTTGTTCCAAGCTTCTTTAGGGAATACCCAACAAGCGCTGTGGCTTAAAACTTTGTTAAATGCAGAGAAAGGGCTGCTCAATGTTATTTCAATTGAATTTCCAATAACTTTTACACCAGAAACGCCACCTTCTAATGGAGACCCGGATTGTGTAGAAGCGAAATATTCTTTAGCGCCTACAACTCTATCTTGGAATAGTTCATAAAGTTTATTATCAGGGTATGACTCACATAACTTGTCGAAACAGTATTTAAAATCATCAACCGTAACTTTTCTTCCTTTACCACCATCAAAACAAGCATCATCATGAAAGTAAACACCATCTCTTAATGTCATAGTCCAAACCGTTGCATCTTCGTTCACTGTGTAATCTTCAGCGAGACACTTTTCAACTTTCAACGTTTTTTGATTTAATCTAAAAAGCCCTTGATAAATTTGAGATCCGATGCGACTGGAAATAGCATCTGTTAAGCTATGTGGATAAAGATTTTTAAAATTTTCAACTTCATTTATTCTAAAAATCCCACCATACCAGATTTTATATTTTTTATCTCCCTCAAGATAATGTCCTTTGGCTTCAGTCAAACCTATGGAGGTATCTTCCTTAGTTTCTTCAGTTGATCCACAACTACTCATGCCTCCTACAATCATTAATGAGACCAAGGTAAATAGAAATATATTTTTCATTCTTAAATTTTGCAAGTTAACATAAGCCGCAAATATAAGTAAAATAGTATACAAATTAAATATTTTTTGTGTGCTGGCTAATACGATATGGCTTAATCATTCGTTTTGGAAATAGTTAATTGTAATAAGTAAACTATTTTTGTTTTTTGTTTTCATTGAAAAAGGATAAAAAACATATTCAACTTTGGATAATATCGTTCATGTTATTGTTTGTTAATCTGGGGGTTATTGGTCAAACTTTGCCCAGTTCTTTAAGAGTCAAAAAATTTGAAATAATCTCCGACAGCACGCGTTTAGATAGTTTAAGTATAGTGCCAGGATCTGTAGTTGTTGAGGTAAAGAATCAACTTGTAAGCGATACATCCTACTTATTGTTGCCGATAAAATCAATTTTGGTATGGCTTTATCCAGTCAAAGGTGAGGTGGTAATCACTTACCGGGTTTTTCCAGTAAATTTTAATAAGACTTATTTTCACAAGGATACCAATGCCATATTTCAGCACGGAGATAATTCCCCTCTTCCTTTTCGTTTTTCTAATGTAAATAAACAATCGGATATATTTAACATGGGAGGACTAAATAAATCAGGAAGTATATCTCGCGGAGTAATGTTTGGGAATAATCAAGATTTATCAATTAATTCTAACTTGAACTTACAGTTATCCGGAAAGATATCCAATAATATTTCGATTTTGGCATCTATTACGGACGATAATTTACCGATTCAGCCAGAAGGAAATACACAACAATTACAGGATTTTGATCAAGTTTTCATTCAATTATATTCTGACACATGGCGGCTTACTGCTGGTGATTTTTGGATGAAGAAACCTGCTGGATATTTTTTAAATTATAACAAAAGAGCGCAAGGAGGGGCTTTTACAAAAGTGACAAATAATCTTCTTGAAAAGCATAAAAACGCTGACACTATAATGTCTTTTATTGAGAATAGGTTCAGTGCAGCAATTTCGAAAGGAAAATTTGCTCGAAACGTAATTCAAGGAGTTGAAGGAAACCAAGGCCCTTATAGATTGTCTGGCGCAGAAAACGAACAATTTATTATTGTGCTTAGCGGCACAGAGAGCGTTTACATTGATGGAAAATTATTGACTAGAGGGCAGGAGAATGACTATATAATTGATTATAATACTTCAGAAATAGAGTTTACGCCAAAACAATTAATTACCAAAGATAAAAGGATTACCATTGAGTTTCAATATTCAGATAAAAACTATGCGCGTTCTATTGTTGAGTCTATTAACCTCTTTAGCGTAAATGATTGGAAGGTTCATTTAAATGTTTATTCGGAACAGGATAGTAAGAATCAACCTTTACAGCAGGATTTGATGCAATCAGAGAAAGATTTACTGGCCCAGGTTGGTGATGATTTACTAGCAGCAATTGCTCCAAGTGCAGATAGTGTTGATTTTTCTGCCGACCAAGTTCTTTACAAAAAAGTCGATTCATTAGGCTATACGCCCGTTTATGTAAACTCTAACAACCCTGATAGCGCATACTACAGATTGATATTTTCGAATGTTGGTATAGGAAACGGAAACTATATAGAAGAGGGCTTCAGTGCTTTTGGTCGCCTTTATAAATGGGTTGCCCCAGACACTATAGCTGGTATTTTAATTTTGAAAGGAACGTATGAACCGGTCAGAGTGTTAGCGACTCCCAAAAAACGTCAAATGGTAACCGCTGGTTTTGAGAAAAAGTTTTCGAAGTATAGTAGAATGTTTTTTGATGCTGCCATTTCAAATGAAGACTTGAACACTTTTTCACAGCTAAATGCAAATGATAATACTGGATACGCAATAAAAGCTTCATTTAATACTCTTAAACCTATATTTTCTTCGAAAAAATGGAAGTTTAAATCTGCCATAGATTTTGAAACACAGTCTTCAAACTTTAAAAGAATAGAGCGCTTTAGGACGGTTGAATTTCAACGAAATTGGAATGTGCAATCGATTGAAAATATAAACGATCAGTATAATGGAGTAGTTTCCTTGGGCTTACTAAATAGAGAGGCAGGCCTGGTTCAATATGATTTTACAACGTATCAAATTATGGATACATATTCAGGATATAGAAACATGCTGAAAGTCGACTGGAAAAAATTTGTAAATGCAAAAATCAATGCGAGTTATTTAACCACGCAGGGAGTCAATCAAACTTCTTTTTTAAGACATAAGTCTGATATTTCGAAACAATTTGGAGTTCTTAGAGTTGGATTCAAAGATGATCATGAGATGAATTTATTCAAAACAGGAGATTCACTTTGGAATAATAGCTACCAATATTATGATTGGGAAGTTTATGTTCAAAACCAAGACTCAAGCAAAAATAAGTTTAGATTCTTTTATAAAGAACGTTTGGATAAGTACACAAGTGAGAACAAGATAAACAATGCTGCTTTGGCAATGAACCCAGGAGTTTCTATTGAGCTTAGTGAAAACCCAAATCATCGTTTTGGAGTTAGGTCCATGTATCGTGTATTAGAAATTAAAGACTCAGCTCTGACTTCTATTAAACCTGATAATACGCTATTAAATAGAGTTGAATACAATATGAAATTGCTTAAAGGAGCGATTCGAACTTCTACGTTTTATGAAATTGGTAGCGGTTTGGAATTGAAGAAAGTATTTGCATATATAGAAGTGCCAGCGGGTCAAGGGGTATATACTTGGATAGATTATAACGATGATAATGTTAAAGATTTAAGTGAATTTGAAATAGCAGCATTTTCCGATCAAGCAACTTTTATAAGAGCTTTTACGCCTTCTAATGAGTACGTGAAAATATATTCTAATCAGTTCAATCAAGTTGTGAGTTTAAATCCTCGATTTGTAATAAAGTCAAAAAAAGGAATGGGAAAATTTATTAAACGATTTAATACACAAACAGCTCTGCGCATAGAAAGAAAAACATCACTTCAAGACATATTGGAATTAACAAATCCATTTATAACCAATGTTTCAGATACAGCTTTGCAATCATTAAGCTCTTCATTTCGAAATTCAGTTTTTTTTAACCGCTCTAATCCTAAATTTGGATTGGAATATACATATCAAGAAGTGAAGAATAAGTTACTTTTGGTAAGTGGATTTGATTCTAGAGAAAGAACTACACAGCAAGAAAAGATACGATGGAATATTACGCGCAAAGTTACTTTGCAGACAGCAACTGAGCAGGAGATAAAAATAAATAATTCTGAATATGCTCCTAACAAAAATTATAGATTGATTAATACTTCTTCCGAAGTGAAATTTACTGTGCAACCTTCTACTGTTTTTCGGACATCTTTTTCGGGTAGTTACAGAGAGAAATCGAATAGGATAGAATCCGGGGGAGAAGAGGCTTACATTACCGATATTGGCTGGGATTTGAAATTTAATCAATTAAAAAAGGGAGTTATTAATGCGACTGTAAATTACATCATGATCAATTATGTTGGAGAATCGAACACTTCAGTTGCATTTGAGATGTTGGAAGCACTTCAGCCAGGAAACAACATTACTTGGAATTTATCTTACCAAAGAACGTTAGCAAATAATCTTCAACTGACTATTAATTACATGGGGAGAAAAACAGAAGAGAATAATGCAATTCATACCGGAGGAGTACAGGTAAGAGCGTTTTTCTAAAAGGAAATCAAAATTGCTCCAATGTCTCAATTCTTTTCTCAATAGGAGGGTGTGTTGCAAACAAACCTCCTAGCCCTCCCAAAAAGTTCTTTTGCGTATTATCGATATACATTTGTTCAACATCTTTGCAAGGGGTACCCTCGATTTTAGAGTTCCCAGATATTTTTCGCAAGGCAGAAGCTAAAGCAAGTGGTTTTTTTGTCATTTCTGCAGCACCTGCATCAGCCATGTATTCTCTTTTTCGGGAAAGTGCAAATTTGAACATAACCGTAAATAAGTACGCCAATAAAGATACAGCTAGTACAACCAAAATTAATCTTCCATCCGTTTTCTTGTTATTGCCTCTTCCGCCATATAAAACACTCCTAAATGCTACTTGGATAATAAAGGAAATAATCCCGACAAATATGATTGAAATAATAAGCAACCGAACATCCTTATTTCTTATATGCATTAATTCGTGCGCAATAACACCTTCTAACTCATCATCCTCTAGTTTGTCAATTATCCCTTGAGTTAGTGTTACTGTATAGCTGTTATCAGTAATTCCGCTTGCAAAAGCATTTAGAGCCTCGGTTTCGATTACATTTACTTTTGGCATTTTCATACCTTTAGACATACAAAGGTTTTCTACCAAATTATAAACACGCATATTGTCTTTGCGGTCCAACGTATGGGCTTTGGTAGCCATTTTTATCATGTACTTCTGAAATAAAAATGCGATTACGAACCAAATAGAAATGGCAATAAGAACAAACGGAGCGAATTCTATAAATATGTAATTCGCTGACACGATAGGGTCAGTGTTATAGCTGTCCAGCTTCATCAAGATGAATATTACTAGCCAGATACTTCCTAGTATAACAGCAGGAAAAGCTATTAATAATAAAATTGATCGAAAGTTATTTCGAGAAATTTGCGTTTGTAAGCCTATGTATTTCAATGCACGTAAGTCTTAAAAGTTTATTTCGGGAGCTTTATCCAAAACTTCTCTTTGCTCAACACCTAAGTCGAAATAAGGTTGTTCTTTGAAACCAAACATTCCAGCAAGAATGTTATTTGGAAATTTTTGAACACCATTATTCATTTCTCTTGTTGCAGAGTTAAAATATCTTCTTACAGATGCCAATTTATTTTCGATATCAGACATTTCTTCTTGGAGTTGCATAAAGTTTTGACTTGCTTTTAAATCTGGGTAAGCTTCCATTTGCATGTTAAATCCAGAGACAGCAGATGTTAAAGCAACTTCAGCAGCAATTTTGTCATTAACGGTATTTGCCATTATGGCTTTTTGCCGCGCTTTGGTTACAGCAGTTAAAACACCATCTTCATGAGAAGCATAACCTTTTACGGTAGCAACTAGTTGAGGAATCAAATCATGTCTTTGCTTTAATTGCACATCAATATCTGCAAAGGCATTTTCTCTATTGTTTTTAAATTGGACTAATTTATTATAAATTGAAACGAACCATAATGCAATAATTACGCCTACTCCAATGATTATCCAGATTGGGTTTATACTATTCATTTGTTTGAGTTTTTTTAAAAGTAATATATGTAAATATAAGGAAATTCTTCACAATATTTATGATAATGATTTTGCCGAGCATAAAAGGTTTCTACTATTTAAATTGTTAAATGTTCTCAACAAAATATCGAAAAACTTGTTTATGCGACTCTAGGTCCATATTAGCAGAAAGAGCTACACGTGCAATGTAATCTTTGTCACCTTCTTTGGTCGTCCCTTGAGTAGATGTGGCTGGTATGGTCCAATAACACCCTTTTAGTTGACCATAACTAACACAGTATTTACTTTCATTAGGAATTTTGGTAATCATTAGATTGATTAATTTCAAATTTAATTCCCTTTTATAATTTTCTCTTTCTTCATGATTATTCCCTTTAGTAGGGAGATCTAATGAAAATACAGAGGGGGTAAAACTTTGTGCAGCCAATTCTTCAGAAACAAAATTAATTTTAGCAGTTGGTAAAGTTTCTTTGATGAAGTTTACAAATGCGCGCGTGTTTTTATACGCATCACTAATTCTTTGCAACATTGAAGGCAATTGTTTTGCTAGTATTTTATACTGAAGCTCGGTAGCTTCATTGTCACACAGTTCTAAATGCAATTCAATTTTATCCATCAAAGCAGTGGTCTTTTTGTTTCCTACACAATAACCAGCAGTGCATTGCCCTCCACTTGGAAATTTAGATCCACTAGCGTAAGAAATGGTTCTCACTGTAGAGAGTATTTTATCTTCACCTAAAAAGAGCACATTAGGACAAAAGGTCTGATCTAAAATAAAAACTGGATCTATCGCTATTTCACCACTTGCTGTAGTTCGTTCTTTAATTAATACATCTCTTAATTGGTTAAGGTCTGGAACTTCGACTCTAGGATTGGTTGGAATCTCAGCGATAATATAGGGTATGGCATCTTGGTCAGCGATTTTTGCTAAAACGATTTCAATACTTTGAACCATGTCATGATCACCATCTACGGGTAAATCGACCACTTCTACATTATCAATACAAGCAGCAACACGTCTTGCTTGATCGTTGGTTCCACCATAACAATTGGGAGGAACAACAAATTTTATCGGCTTCCCGTTATGATTTTCTCCTGCATAATCTATCAGCCCCATCATTATAGCATATTGGACAGACAGTCCACTAGAACCAACCAATGCTTTGGTAGGTGCGCCGGTAATTTCTTTAATAGAATCTATAGTGGCTGCTTTGTCAAGCTCCACAGTAGCTGTATATGTTGCGCCAGAAGATGGGTCTACTAACTCTTTTAATACTAAAAATGAATTAACTGGCGTCATTGCAATGGTCTCTCTTCTTCTTACATGTTGTATTTCTGAGACATAACTTTCGTTTGCTTCGCCGTTTACCAATAAAACACTTCCAAAATCTGCATGTAAATTGAGAAAGAAATCAACATTTTCATTGGTGTCAAAATTGCAAATTTCTCCTTGTTGTGAAATGAAAATATTACTGCCATCAAACGCTAAAATATCTGCTGCTTTATCAACCTGTTTTAATTCAAAATTATAGCCGTAAATATTCTTGATTACTTTCGAATTGAAAAAATGAGGTAGTGTGCCTGTGTAAATGATTTGCGTATTTCTATTTGCTAATAAGTTTTTTCTTAGAATGGCTAAAATAGGCGTCGTCTTGGACGAAAAACTGATTACATTTTCTGCCTTGATATTATTTAAGTTCGCAATTGCCCATTCCAAGACACAGGATAATGGATGCCCTAATCGTATATAGTCATATGCAGTGCGCAATTCATTGAGTGCAGCTGGCGCAGAGTTGTTGTCATTATAAAGAACTTCAAACTGGTCTAAAAATTGAATTTTAGCCAAAGTTTCATCATAAATATCCAATCGATGCGTTGTTAAGTTTAGCCAGCCAGTTGGCATATTTTCTAATACCTCTTTAATATAATTGAGCATTTTATTATCTTTCATTGCGAATCCATTTAGATTGGGCGGCAATATACAATTATTAGATTTTTTTAGAAAGCGTTCTGTAGCGTTTTGTTTATTAAGTAATCAGTTTTATTATGGTTACAAAATACATTGATTTTCATTTAGCAAATCATCAATAATCTAACCTGTCCTTTATCTTCATTTGGTGCACGGTGAAGACAAGGAAGAACTTTACTTTCAGGATGGTCAACCGCCAATCTCCATAATTTTCCTATGCCACAGCTAATGAGGTTTGCTTCGTTTTTTGCTTGGTAGTGAAGATCAAAAAAATGTTCGCTTAAAAAAGCTTCAAAACCTTCATCAGGTCCCTGGTACAGTTTTTTAAGTCCGTCTCGTATTTCGGGAATAATTATTTTTTGTATGGCTTGTGAATTGGGCACTATTTCACTCGAGTCGCCGTGGTAAGTGCACAAAAAGGTATCGACCGGGACAGGAGAGCGATCTATATGGAAAGAATACACATCTGTTGGAAACAGCGGGTAGGCATCATCTCTTTGATAACACTTTATCAAATTAAGTGTTGGAGATGCGCCATGAGCTTCTAACAATTTAAAATCATTTATAATAATTTCACGAGCAAGATTTCCCTGCTCACTCAATTGAAGTTTACTAAGTTCCTTCAGCTCAAGTACCGTTATATTCTCTTTTAGTTTTACCTTTCTAACAATCTCAGAAAAATCACCTTTTAGGTTACGCACCCAGCACATCGCATTATTTTCTCCATTAAATGGGCAGGTAACAAGATCTTGAAAACTCGTGACATATTGAATTTGATTCTCTGCTTGCGTTAAGTCTAGCATAATAGTCAGCGTTTATGCTAAGATAAGCAAAAGAGTTTGGTAGGTTTGGTCCTTGCGGCCCCTTTTTATTGCGTTAGCCGATTCTGTGTTAGCTACAACTTTAATTTTTCTTCACCATGATACAATTTTTTTTTAATTAAAATTCAATCAAACATTTGTCAGAAATAAAAAAGCATCTGTATAAAACGATTGAGATTTATTGAATTGGTTAGATAAATTTATATAACTGTTATCTTAGTTTGATTTTTTTTATAAAATCAACGAGCCTTTTAAAAGGAATCCAAGCCATTTTATTCTATTCTAATTAACGTTTTTCATTCCTATAAAACTTATTGTTTTGAGAATACTACTCACAAAAAAAGCCTATCTATGATAGGCTTTTTTGATACAAATATGTTAAAAGTAAATTATTAAACTACTTTCACATTTACTGCACTTAATCCTTTAGGACCTTCTTCAATATCAAAGTTTACTTTGTCTCCTTCGTTGATTTCATCAACTAGACCATTTGCATGTACAAATACATCTTTGTCTCCTTCTTCTGGAATGATGAATCCAAATCCTTTGGAATTATTGAAAAATTTTACTGTTCCGTTACTCATGATAATTAATTATAAATTTAGCCGCAAATATATATTTTTATTACAAACCATACAAATATATGCTTGAGAACATAGCCTTTACATAAATTCAATCGTTATTTTATTGAAGTATTTCTCTGTGTAGTATTTTGACATTCTTCGGCAACAATTAATTAAGTTGCGTGTAGATTAAATGGGAATGCAATCTATTCAGGGTGACACTTCTTTTTTTTCGAACGGAAAGCAATTGTGTTCAGTCTAATCTAACTTTAAAACTGCTAAAAATGCTTCTTGTGGAACCTCCACACTTCCCACCTGACGCATTCGCTTTTTACCTTTTTTCTGTTTTTCTAAAAGCTTCCTTTTACGCGAAATATCTCCACCATAACATTTTGCCGTTACATCTTTCCGCAACGCTTTAATTGTCTCTCTCGAAACTATTTTAGCTCCAATTGCTGCTTGAATAGGGATTTCAAATTGCTGACGGGGTATAAGCTCTTTCAATTTAGTACATATTTTTTTACCCAAAGAATACGCATTACTCCTGTGCACTAATGCTGATAATGCATCCACTTGATCCGAATTAAGAAGTATATCGAGTTTAATCAAATCAGACCTTCTATATCCAATCGGATGATAATCAAAAGATGCGTAACCTTTAGAAACCGTTTTTAACTTATCATAAAAATCAAATACAACTTCTGCTAATGGCATGTCAAAACTAATTTCAACTCTATTTTGGGTCAGGTAAACCTGGTTAGTCAGTTCTCCTCTTTTCTCAATACAAAGACTCATGATTTGTCCAACGTAATCAGATTTTGTAATAACCTGGGCCTTAATATAGGGTTCTTCAATATAGTTTAACTTTGTTTGCTCAGGTAGATCAGATGGATTATTAATTACAAGCAGATCTTCATTTTTGTTTAAATAAGCTTTATAAGAAACGTTAGGAACAGTTGTAATAACTGTCATGTTAAACTCTCTTTCCAGCCTTTCTTGAATGATTTCCATGTGAAGCATTCCCAAGAATCCGCAGCGAAAACCAAATCCTAGTGCCGCAGAACTTTCTGGTTCAAACACCAATGAGGCATCATTTAGCTGTAATTTTTCCATGGAGGATCTAAGCTCCTCAAAATCATCCGTGTCTACGGGGTAAATTCCAGCAAAAACCATTGGTTTTACATCTTCAAACCCTTGAACCACATCTTGACACTGGTTGTTTGTTAGTGTAATGGTATCACCTACTTTAACTTCAGCAGCTTTTTTAATGCCGGAAATTAAGTATCCAACATCTCCTGCTTTTACAACATCTCGAGGTTCCATATCCATTCTTAGAATGCCAACTTCATCCGCATTGTAATCTCTTTCTGTATTTACAAATCGTATTCGATCTCCTTTTGAAATTTGTCCATCCAAAACTCTATAATAGGCAATTATGCCTCGAAATGAGTTATATACAGAATCAAAAATCATTGCCCTAAGCGGCGCATTTATATCCCCTTTAGGAGCAGGAACTTTTTTTACAATGGTTCTTAAAATATCATCAATACCTAAGCCAGTTTTACCACTTGCAGGGATAATGTCAGACTGGTCGCAACCAATTAATTCAATTATCTGATCCGATACAACTTCCGGGTTAGCGCTATCTAGGTCCATTTTGTTTAGGATTGGAATAATTTCCAAATCATTTTCAATGGCTAGGTATAAATTCGATATTGTTTGTGCTTCAATTCCTTGAGATGCATCAACAATTAATAAAGCACCTTCGCAAGCAGCAATAGATCGTGAAACTTCGTATGAAAAATCTACGTGCCCAGGAGTATCAATTAAATTCAAAACATATTTTTGACCATCTTGCTCGTAATCCATTTGAATGGCATGGCTTTTTATGGTGATGCCTCGCTCTCGTTCAATATCCATATCGTCAAGTGCCTGGGCCTGCATATCTCTATCTTCAATGGTTCCTGTAGTCTGTAATAATCTATCAGCTAGGGTACTTTTACCGTGGTCAATATGCGCAATGATGCAAAAATTTCGAATATTCTTCATTTCTTTCTCTAAATAAGCTGCGCAAAAGTAGTGAAAAACTTCGGTAATGTTCGGAGATTAGAAGAGTGGAACAAAGGGAATTGCGAAATAATTATCTTTTCTCGTGTTTGGAGTATATATTTGCATCCCTTATTATAAATAATGAAAGTAACCGATTACATCAAAAATGCGAACGAAACATTATTTTCCTTCGAAATTATCCCTCCGTTAAAAGGTAAAGGAATTGAGAATTTATACGAAGGAATTGATCCTTTAATGGAATTTAACCCTCCATTTATCAATGTCACTTATCATAGAGAAGAATTTATCTATAAAAATATGGGCGATGGATTATTGAAAAAAATATCCATAAAAAAGCGTCCAGGAACTGTAGGTATTTGTGCTGCAATTATGCATAAATATAAAGTTGATGCTATTCCTCATTTAATATGCGGAGGGTTTAATGTAGAAGATACAGAAAATGCATTAATTGACTTACAATTTTTAGGTGTGGATAACATTCTTGCCTTAAGAGGAGATCCAATCAAATCTGAATCTGTTTTTAAACCCAGTACTGGAGGTCATCATTATGCTTCTCAATTAATAGAACAAATTGCTACGATGAATGACGGTAAATATTTAGATGATGAACGTCAAAATTCACCTACCGACTTTTGCATTGGAGCTGCTGGTTATCCAGAAAAGCATTTTGAAGCGATGAATTTACATTCAGATATGAAGCATCTAAAAGAAAAAGTAGATGCTGGGGCAGAATTTATTGTGACGCAGATGTTTTATGATAATGCTAAATATTTTGAATTTGTAGACAAATGTCGAGCGTCAGGTATAAATGTTCCAATTATTCCAGGTTTAAAACCTATAACGACTTTAAAGCATACCACTTTTTTACCTAAGTTCTTCAATATTGATTTGCCAGAAACTCTTGCTAACGAATTGGAAAAATGTAAAACCAATGATGCTGTTAGAACAGTTGGTGTTGAGTGGGGGATTGAACAAGCGAAAGAATTAAAAGCTAAAGGTGCTCCCGTGTTGCATTTTTATACAATGAATAAAAGTACTGCAGTTAAAGAAATTGCCTCTGCAGTTTTTTAATATGCTGATTCCGTGTAACTTTGCCTTTCTAGATGACACAAGTATTATCATTTATTAGTAGAAAAGGTGGTTCTGGTAAAACGACCAATGCTATCAACTTAGCTACAACGTTGCAGAATCGTCGAAAAAAAGTGATGCTGGTAGAAACGGATACAAACTATACGCTTAATTCCCTTCGTAAATTGGAACTCTTTAAAAGGAAAATTACCAGCGATAATAATTTTCCAATTGTAGGGTCTGAAGATAACCGTGTTGCTTCAGAAATTCAAATTCTTAGAAAGAGAAACGAGTTGGATTATATAATAGTCGATAGCGCTGGAAAAACTACAGATCAAGGGATTAGAGAGTTGTGTTTGGAAAGTGATATGGTTATTATTACTACCAGTTTGACACAAAATGATTTATTAGTTGCCTATCAAACGGTTAAAGATTTACTGCCTGCAAAAGATATTAAACCAGATCTTAAATTATATATCCTACCAAACAGAATTCACAGTCATACTAGAATGCGCACAGTTAGGGAGGTTCTAAAACATTTAAATGCTGATCTGATTGATACATATGTGCCGCAAAGAAAGCTATATACTAGCCCGAGTACAATAAAACCAGAGAAAAGGTATCGGGGTGTAGCGACGCAAATTATTAAACACTTGAACGAGTAGTTATGGCGAAAAAAAACACACTAACGGACCTTTCTGATTACCTCGATCAAAATCCAAATGAAATTGATTTGGGTAAAACCATAACGAAGGAGGGTTTTATAAAAAGGAAGCCAAATTCACTAGTGGAGGTTCCAAAAATAAAAACAGAAAGTAAATCAAATCCTAGTTTGGAGGGTGCTTCAATGGGCGAAATTGCTTCTTATTTGCATGAAAAAGCAAGGGAAGATAATGTTAGTTTTGCTGAACTGTGGATGAAAATTATCGATGAAGGAGCGAAATTAGACCCTTTGCTAAAAAACGCGTCTGCTTTGGGAACAATTCGAAGTATTCGTAAAACATCTTTCAATGTTGTGCTAGAAGGAATTAGTCAGGCGATAAAAAATAAAAAGTAATAATTTTGTACTGAGCAAAACCAATTACCCTTTCATGTCTGCTCTAAATTAGGGACTTTAGTGCCTCCTAAATTTAATGAGAAACCAAAGAATGTGTATCTTTACAAGATAAGATTATGAGGCTATTATATGCATTTATATTCATCAGTGTTTTTTCAAATATATTTGGGCAGGGGAAGAGGGTGCAAATAGTTTTCGATGTAAAGCTTTCGGCTGTAGAGGAAATGGGAAAAAAATTGAATATTGGTTCCGTATATTTGTATCAAAATGGTAAGTTAATAGACTCAACTGTCACCCAAACAGGTAGATGCTTGTTTAATCTTGATACGGGTTATGTTTATAAGATTGAATTTTCAAAACACGATTATGTCAGCAAATATCTTGTTGTGGAAACAACAGAGTTGCCCAAAGAATATAAAAGAAAAAGCAGAATAAAAGTTAATGTAGGGTTATTTAAGAATAGAAAGGAACTGGCGATGAAATTTTTAAGTAACAAACCGATTGGAATCGCTTCTTATAATTATACAGAAAAAAAAATTGCGTGGAATCATGCTTATACCGATAAAATTGTTGAGGAAATTGTCGACGCTACCTTAGTATTTACACGTGATAAGGAGAAGGGTAAGAGAGATAATTTTTAGGTATCCAGAAATATATTAATAAAAGTGTTTTTTTATTAAATTGATGTTCTGTATTTTAGTCCCTTAAATTTTGAAGTTTTATGATGAAAGTGTTAATAGTAAGTTCAAGCGAGGATGATGTTCGTTGGATAACCAATATTTTAGGAGAAGAAGAAATAGTAAATGTAGATTCTTGTACAAATTCATCAGATGCTATTCAATTACTTGCTGTTAGCCAGTATAATTTAGTTTTATCTGAAGTTTATCTCCCTGTGCTTACTGGCTTTGATTTGAAAAAACTAATGGACAGTTTTGGATATGATATTCCAGTTTTATTTTTTACGGATAAGGTGAATGATAATGCAAGAAAAGAAGTAAAATATGCAGGGGTTATTGGTTGCTTTTCTACAGACCACTTAGACGTTAACCTTCCATCAGTATTAGCAAAAATAGATGGAGTGCAAGCCTAATTTAGCATGAATTATTTAGCTCATTTATTGCTGTCAGGCAATGATGAAGATGTAATCTTTGGTAATTTTATTGGAGATGCAATAAAGGGAAAGCAGTATCAGGAATATTCAGGTAGCATTCAGAAAGGAATTCTTCTCCATAGGCAGATTGATACATTTACAGATTCTCATCCGATTTATTTGCAAAGTAAGAGAAGGTTTTACAAAAACTATCCTAAAATATCAGGAGTAATAACTGATATATTATACGATCATTTATTATGCCTCGAGTGGGATAAACATTCGATTGAAAAATTACCATTATTTATTAATAGATCATACGATTATTTGGATACGCGTATACATCAAATGCCTTCTAGAATTACTCCAGTTTACGCGCATATGAGATCACACGATTGGTTTTCTAGGTATCAAACCATAGAGGGAACAGCATTGTCTTTAATGCAAATCGGAAAAAGAATAGGCTTTGGTTCTTCTGTTGGGGATTCAGTTATAGAATTTAAGCAAAACGAGGCAATGTTCATCGAGGAGTTCAATACCTTTTTTTATGAAATGAAAGCCTTTTCAAAAGAGTTTTTAGCCAACTATTGATTTAATTGGTCTTCTAGTTAGGTAGCGTATTCTAATAAAACAAAACTTTATGCCTATAAAACGTATAGATAAATAAACACTTTAAAGGAAAAATGTACAGTTTAATCATAAAATAGCTTCTTTGTTATTTTAGAGGAGGTACAATAGGGATAGGTTACTTAACTTTGTTGGTTGTAACTAATATTTTAAATAACCTTGGTTGGAGGTTGTTAGGAAATAGGAAAATGAATTTATTATCGCTTCTTATATATTTTTCAAGTTTGCCATTTATTACAATGGTGCCTTTTGTTGCTTCTAACATTGATGCGGACAGAGAAGGAATAATAATTTTGGAAGGTAAATACCAAAATAAAAACATTTACGTATCTAATGCATTTGGCAGCGAAGGGTATGGATATTGCACTTATGAGATTCGCGTAAATGGCACCCTCATTACCGATGGAATTAATTCTAGTGCTTTTGAGATTGATTTAAATAATTTTAAATTACAGTTTGGAGATGCCGTAATCATTGAAATACGTCACAAAAACGGATGTACACCTAAAGTGATTAATCCCGGAGGTCTAACTCCTCAGCCAACATTTGTAGCGGAAGATATTACAATTGAGGAAGATGGATTCTTGGAGTGGATAACTACAGATGAGTTTGGATCTCTTCCTTATATAATACAACAATACAAATGGAGTAAATGGGTTGATGTTGGAGAGGTACAAGGAAAAGGCACTCCTTTAACTAATAACTATGCATTTTATGTTGAATTTATTTCAGGAGTAAATAAATTCAGAGTTATACAACGAGATGGAAATGGGAAGATGAAAAAGTCTCCATCTGTAGAAATAACCTCATTAATGCCTAAGTTGACTTATGTTTATAATAAAAATGATCAGCAAGTCATTTTTAGTGGTAAAACGAAATACGAACTTTACGATCAATTCGGAGCAATAATAATTCGTGGTTTCGGATCAACTGTTGATGTTTCGGAGTTAGTAAAAGATAGCTATTGGTTAAGCTATGACAATTTAATAGAAAACTTTGTCAAAAAATAAAATGCTATTAAATTTTCTAATTCATTTCTCTACAGCGCTTATTTCTGCAGTAGGTTTTTCTAAAATCTACTTGGTTTGGCGAAATATTTGTAAGCGTGAACATTATCTCTTAGATTTGAGCTAATTAAACGATTCCTAGAAGTCATGAAATTGTTTGTTTGCATAGTATTTTCTCTACTTACTTTTGCAGCGTTTTCGCAAGATTTCGTTTGCGAATGGAGTCCTGCAATTTCGAAAACTGCGACAGAAACACCGTATAAAATTTTTATAAATAGAGATTCAGGATATTCAGTTGTCAAAAGGATTTCCGATGTTAAAAATTCTATTTCCATTGATATTTTGGATTCTAATAATGTGCTTTTATACACTAATAATGTTGAGGTTCCTGAAGATGAAATTATGCATATTGATATGGTGAATGGCAGGGTGACGTTGTTTTCTACTATACATAACAATGAGAAGAAAGAGGACCAATTAAGAGCTTATACATTAAATAGTAAAGGAGAATTGTCTAGAACAACCTTGATTGCATCATTAAAATCTAACGGAGGTTATTTGGCAACATTTAAAGTGGCTGTAAGTAGTGACGGTCAAAAAGTAGGAGTCCTTTGTGAGAAACCTTTTATGAAGGAGAAAACTGAGGGGTTAGTGATAAAAATATTAGATAAAGACCTTCAGCCAATATTAACAAAAGATTATGGTTATAACATAGCCTCTATGAAAAGGCGATTTAACGTTCCTTTGATAAATAATAAGGGTTCTTTATATATTCTAAAAAGAGCAAGAAGTAAAACAAAAAACAGGTACTTCCTTACCTTAGTTAAAGAAAGTGGATTTGAAGAACATCATGATTTACAATTGAGAAGTATGAGAATTGTTGATGTTACTGGAGCGTTTAATAAAGATGGTGAATTAATCGTTGCAGGTTTTTATGCGGGCTTTAATGGACTCGATTTTCAGGGAGCGTTTGTTATGAAGTATAATGAGTCTTCCATATCTATGTACCGAAAAGAATTAATGCTCCCTGTAAATTTGATTACAGGCTTAAAAAGCAAAAAGGAAATCTCAAAATTTGGTAATGGATTGAATAAGTTTCATGTGAAGAAATTAATTGTGACTCCAAAAGGGAGTAGTTACTTGATAGCAGAACACCTAAGTGTAAATAAAACAGAAAAAGAAAGCGTTGAAGAACGCACAGGAATTGCAGTTATAAAGTTTTCCAGTAAAGGAGATTTTTTATGGGCGGCACCAATTGCCAGCAATCAAATTGACAACCTATACAATGGGTATTGGAGCTCATCGGTTTTGATTGGAAATGATACGACCTTATACGTTCTTTACAATCCTGTAGGAGAGGGGGTTAGAAAACCGGAAGATGTGTATGGTGTCAATGCTTTAATAGGGACAAGGCTTTGTAGCGTTGATGCAGATGGAGTTGTAACGAATAATCCTTATTTAGATTTATTTAAAGGAACTAAAGAAAGTGTTATTCTATTCGCTAAGACCTATTATTTCTCGGGAGAGGAGTTAATCATCGTAGCTGAAAACGCGACAAAAGATAAGTTCTATTTAGGTCACCTATTAAATAAATAGACTCCTTCGATTAACTTTTAGTTTTCAATTTAGTTTTTATTGCTATGCCTGATGAAATAAAGAGCATTAGCCATGGTGTGCCATGAAGTACTAAATCAAACCAGTCCATCGGTTGCATCGGTTGTTCTCCAGCAAAAGCACCTCCACCATATATCCATTTTAATTTACCCCAAATGTGAGGCGGGGCAAAAGGAGCTAACCCAAGGGTTAATGAAGCTATGAGCCACAAGGTTATGTTTTTATAAAAAGGTTGGCTCGACCCCTTCATTTTAATGTGAATTGATTAATTCAACTAATTGATCTCCTGGGATTATTCCTGATTGCCTCCAAAGCAGTTTTCCTTTTTTAAAAAGAATGAAAGTAGGAACGCCTCGAACTTGAAATTTCTCTGCAGCCTGCGGGTTTTTGTCAACGTCAATTTTTATAATTTTCACATTATCACCCACCTTACTTTTAACATCTTTTAAAATAGGAGCCATCGTTTTACAAGGGCCACACCATTCCGCAAACATGTCGACTAAGACAATCGTATCTCCATTTATTAAGTCACTGAATTTGGACATAGAATTTAAATTTCTTCGGAAAGGCTATTTCATTAGCAAGTCTACTGTTTGCCAACCGCCACCGTTGTGCACATTGGAAAGTCCATTTTGCTGCAGAAATAGTGTCGCTTGACCACTTCTACCTCCGCTAGCACAACATAAAACAAGGTTTCCTTCGATATTTTTAAATTCTTCAACTCTTGAAGAAACTTCATCTAAAGGAATGTTTATTGACCCTTCTACATTTCCCATCATAAACTCTACAGGCGTTCTCACGTCGATAATCGTTGCTTCTTTAATGTCTATGTTTTCTATACTCATTATCTATTGTTTTGGGCTGGAACTTTAATTATTTAAGAATGCTTTTGCTTTGTCTAATAAAGAGGTTTCTTCTTTTTTTGGATAACCAATTTCTTTTAGTTTTTCTTCTACTATATTAATAGAGTCTGCATCAGAACTTTCAAATGTAATAGAATTGTTTTCAAGTGAAACAATAACATTGGAGATTCCATCCATAGCTGCTGCTCCTTCGGTTGCTGTTTTAACACAGCCGCCACATTTTAAGTTTTCTATTTCAAACGTGATTTTCATATTATTTATAATGTTGTGGGACAAACATACTCAGAGAGATGAAACCCTTTTGTTTCCCTAATTAAACCATACCCTCCAGCAATGTCAATTAGATTGTGATACCCTCTTGATTTCATAATTGAGATATAAATTACCGAACGATATCCACCTGCGCAGTGAATGTGGTAAGTAATATCTTTAGATAAATCATCCATTTGATCATTAATAACATCTAATGGTGCATTTACAGCTTCTTCAACGTGTTCTGATAGGAACTCAGATGGTTTTCTTATATCAACTAAGTTACTTTTCTCCGCATTTACTAATTCAACTATTTCTGAAGGCTGCAATGAAATGATAGAGGTTGTATCTAACCCAGCTTCTTTCCATGCTGCTATTCCTCCTTTTAAATATCCTAACGAGTTATCATATCCAATTCGAGATAATCGTGTTACAACTTCTTCTTCCCGACCTTCATCAGCAACTATTATAATAGGCTGATTAATGTCGGACACAAGTGCTCCAACCCATGGCGCAAAACCACCATCAATTCCAAAAAATATTGACCCAGGTATATGCTCTTTAGTAAAAGAAGTTTGATGTCTCGTATCAATGATCATTGCTCCTTCGCTATCGGCCATTGCTTTAAATGTGTCAATAGTAAGGGCAATTGTTCCCGTTTTTAAAATGTTATCTATCTCCGTGTTTACTGATTTATTCATAGCAACATTTTTAGGGAAGTAGGCTGGAGGAGCAATTAATCCAGTAAGAACTTCTTTTACAAATTCATCTTTAGTCATGTCAGTCCTTAAAGCATAGTTGACTTCTTTTTGATGCCCTAAAGTATCGAATGTTTCCTTACTCATGTTTTTACCACAAGCAGAACCTGCACCGTGACTAGGGTAAACAATAACGCTGTCAGGTAACGTCATTAACTTACTGCGCAATGAATCGAATAAATGTGCCGCTAAACCTTCTTGAGTAATGTCGGATTTTACAGCTAAATCTGGTCTTCCAACATCTCCAATAAAAAGAGTATCTCCTGTAAATACGCAGTTTTCTTTGCCCTCTTTATCCAATAGTAAGTAACTTGAAGATTCCATTGTATGACCAGGAGTGTGCAATAGTTTTAGCGTTAATTCACCAATTTTGAATTCTTCACCATCTGTGCCGGTGTGAAAATCAAAATCAGCTTTTGCATTGGGCCCAAAAACAATAGTAGCACCCGTTTTTTTAGCTAAATCAACATGCCCAGAAACAAAGTCAGCGTGAAAGTGCGTCAAGAAAACGTACTTAATTGTAGCGCCATCTTTTTCCGCTCTTTCAATGTATGGTGAAGTTTCGCGCAATGGATCAATAATTATAGCCTCTCCTTGCGATTGGATGTAGTAAGCAGCTTCCGCTAAACATCCAGTATATATTTGTTCTATTTTCATATTTTCTTAAATCTTAAGCAAAGATAAATCATTGCGTTAAATTATACTGTAACTAAAGTTACAAATTACTGTTATTTTGTAAAGCAATTCGTTTGCAAATTCTTTCAAAGTCCATTGCTTCATCTTCTTCTAAACATTCTAAAGCTTCATTGACTTCGGCAAACATTAGCTCTTTTCCAATTGTTTCAGATAACCCACTGTTAAAAATAATATCCCTTACTGGTCCTATTGCTCCAGCAACCGCAAAGTAGATTTCTTTTTTGCAAAGCTCTTTTATCGTCGTATCCATCATATGAACAGCACTTGAGTCCAGGTGGTTAATAGCTTCGGCGTTTAATATTACCAGTTTTAGAGTAGGGCCTTTTTTTGCAATCATATCATTTAATTGGTCCTTAAAATAATTGGTGTTAGCAAAATAAAGTTGTCCATCAAAACGTAATATGAGAACATCTTTTCGTCCTTTTGTATTATCGAATCTTTTTACATTTTTGAAATAATTCGTTCCTTCAATTCTCGCACATTCAGCAATGTGAGGTCGCGTACTTCTAAAAATCAAGAACCCCAAGGATAGAATTACTCCAACAATAATTCCCTCTTTAATTCCGATGGTTAACGTTACGGCAAATGTTCCCAAGAGCATAATTAAATCGTCCTTCTTGTATTTCCAAAGTTTGACGGGGTATTTAATGTTAATGAGCCCCATCACAGCAACGATGATAATCCCACCCAACACTGCTTTTGGTAAATAATAAAATAATGGGGTTAGGAATAGTAATGTTAATGCTACAACCCCAGCTGCTATAATAAACGACATTCCCGTTTTTGCTCCGGCTTGATCATTTACTGCGGTTCGAGAAAAGCCTCCTGTAGAAGGATAGCTCTTAAAAATAGAACCTACAATATTACTTAGCCCAAGTGCAATTAGTTCTTGATTCGCATCTACTTTATAATCATTGTGCTTATCTTCTATGGCTTTTGCCTGCGATATAGCTTCCATAAATGCAATTAAAGATAAGGTGAGTGCCAAGGGTAATAGGTCATTAAAATAATTTTGGGTAAAATCAGGGATTGAGGGACTTGGAAGTCCGGTAGGGATATCTCTAATAATGTGTACACCATATAAATCCAAATGAAAAAATTGAACGATTAGGATACCTAATACAACTGAAGTTAAGGCTGCAGGTATTTTTTTAAAATACTTTTTTAAGATAATAATTGTAAGAATGGTTCCTATTCCAAGGCAAAGAGTAATTAGGTTAGTTGAATTGATTGTTATTCCTGTGTCATACAATAAAGAATGTGCTTGGTTACTTCTGGGAATTTCTATGCCGAAAATATGCTTTAATTGGTTTAAACCAATAATTATTGCCGCAGCAGATGTGAATCCACTTATTACGGGCTTCGATAAAAAGTTGACCAAAAAACCAAGTTTAAAAATCCCAAAAGCCAATTGCATAAGCCCCATAAGAAACGCTAACAGAATTGCAGCAGCTATATAATTGTCAGGGCCAACAGTTGCTATAGATGTAATTCCGGCAGCAACAATTAACGAGTCCATTGCGGTAGGTCCCACCGATAATTGACGAGAAGTTCCAAAAATAGCATAGATAACTTGCGGCGTCATAGCCGTATATAAACCATAAATGGGCGGAAGACCGGCAATCATGGCATAGGCAATACCTTGCGGGATAAGCATCACGCCAACGGTAAGTCCAGCAGATATATCCCCAGAAAAAGCTGCTTTGTTGTAGTCTGGCAGCCACGATAGGATAGGTATGTATTTTTTTAAAAGATTCACTTATTGTAAGAACGAAGTTAATGGTAATATTGGCAAATTAAAAACAAAAGTAACATGCTTTATTGAAGTCATAATCCACTATTGTAGCCTAGAAATCAAGTACTTCAATTCTACTGCGATGCAACCTAATCTTTTTTTCATTCTCAAGTTGCTTTAAAAGTCGAGAAATTACGACCCTAGAAGTATTCAAGTTATGTGCAATTTGTTGATGCGTGTTTTCAATATTTCTGGATCCAATTAGTTTTACTTTATCGGTTAAAAATTTGTAGAGCCTTTGATCCATTTTCATGAAGGCTAAGGTGTCGATGGTTTCTAACATTTCTTCTAAGCGAATATTGTAGCTTTCAAATACAAAATTTTTCCATGTTTTGTATTTACCAATCCATTCCTCCATTTTTTGGACTGGTATTAACACCATTTCGGCATCTTCGACAATGATAGCTTTAATTTCGCTTTTTTTATTACCAATACAACATGATAAAGAAAAAGCGCAAGTATCTCCTATTTCTAAAAAATAGAGGAGTAATTCATTTCCATCGCTATCTTCTCGTACAACTTTTATGGAGCCTTTAAATAGAAGAGGCATGTACCTAATAGCACTTCCTATTTCCATAAGTGTCTCTCCTCGTTTTAATGACTTAATGAGGCCTACCTGACCAATTTCAGTAATCAAATCTTCTTCAAATAAAAAACCGTAGTTTTCTTTCAATTCTTCTATCATCTAATTTTTCTTTAGTGCAGTATCTTCATAGTGAAAGAATAAATTAGCCCAAATTATTTTTGAAAGAGCGTATAAATAGGGGCCTAAAATAAGAATTGACCCTATAATTATTCCCAATAATAATTCTGAAGAATATTCTGGATATAATACAGCTGTTGCCACCCATATTGTAACAAATAACGCTACACCTAATGCGTAAGAGACAAACATCGCCCCGAAATAAAACCCAGGTTCACGAGAGTATTTTAAATCACAACAGGCACATTTTTCTCTAAGGTTTCCGGCTTTTTTAAGATTGTAAACTCTCCTAGATTCTAAAAATTCCCCTTTATGGCACCTCGGGCACTTGAAATTTAAAATACTATAGAGTCTTGTTTTTTTGAGCATTGAACCGAATGATTAATCAAATATAGGCAACTATTTTGTTTCCGAATATAACAAATGTTACATTTGGTAATTCTATATCCATAGCTTAATGACAGTAAAACCAAAGAAACATTTAGGGCAACATTTTTTAAAAGATGAAAGTATTTGTTTGAATATTACCAATGCATTAACTAATCATGGTGATTATAAGGAAGTTTTAGAGGTTGGGCCGGGCACTGGAGCTTTAACGAAGTTTTTAGTTAAAAATAAAAATTTTAAAACTACAGTTGTTGAATTGGACCAAGAATCTGTTGTTTATCTAAACATAAATTTTCAGGGATTGAAGGTGCTTGAGGAAGATTTTTTAAACATGGATTTTTCCAAATTTAAGTCTGAAAAGTTAGGTGTGATAGGTAATTTTCCTTACAATATTTCCTCACAAATATTGTTTAAAGTATTGGAAGAAAAAGACCGTGTAACAGAAGTTGTAGGGATGTTGCAAAAAGAAGTAGCTGAAAGAATTGCCGAACCACCAGGGACTAAACGTTATGGTATTTTAAGTGTGCTACTCCAAGCGTTTTACGATATCGAATACCTATTTACAGTAAATGAAGATGTTTTTGATCCACCACCAAAAGTTAAATCGGGTGTTATTCGTTTAATTCGAAATGATGTCAAAAAATTGTCGTGTGATGAGAAGGACTTTAAAAGAGTAGTCAAAATGGCTTTTAACCAGCGTCGAAAAACTTTAAGAAATTCTTTAAAACAACTTTTAGGCGATGTGGACACATCTGCTCCAATTTTTAAAGAGCGTCCAGAACAATTGGGCGTTGAGCAATTTATTGAGTTAACAAAACGAATTTTTGGTTAAAAGCTTATTTTGTTAAATCTAGTCCAGCTGTATTGTTTGTTTTTTGTGCCGTTTGAGATTACATAGTGTTTTTGAGGTGTTATATTGGTTAAAAACTGTATTTTCGCAATAGGTCAATTATAAAATTGATAACTACCTAACGGACTCTGAAAGGCATGAACTTCGAACTAACAAAAGAGTTTTTACAAGAACTTTCATTAGCTGTTGCTAAACGAAATGGGAATTATGTTTCCGAAAAAATTCAAGATCTCCATCCTGCTGATATTGCTGAAATATTTGATAGAATAGATTTGTTTGAAGCACAATTTATCTACGAACTTTTAGATGAAGAAGTAGCGTCTGATGTTCTTGTTGAATTAGAAGAGGATGTCCGAGATAAGTTTCTAAAATCATTTACTGCTCAGGAGATTGCGAGTCAGGTCGACAATATGGACTCAGATGACGCCACGGATTTAATCCAAGATTTATCTGAGGAAAGGAAGGAGAAAGTACTCTCTAAGCTCGAAGATGCTGAACAAGCAAGTGATATTGTATCACTTTTAAGCTATCCAGAAGACACTGCAGGTGGCTTGATGGCGAAAGAATATATTAAGGCAAATATCAACTGGACGGTTGAAGAATGTCTGGAAGAATTGCGCTCTCAAGCTGAAGATGTCGATTATGTTCACACTATTTATGTTGTTGATAATCAAAATAAACTGCAAGGAACATTGTCGTTAAAAACGTTTTTGTTCGCCGGGAATAATACTAAAATTTCTGACTTGTATAAAGAAGAACCTATCTATGTAAAAACGGATACACCAGATGAGGATGTGGCTAACATAATGGAAAAATATGATTTGGTTGCCCTTCCAGTTCTAAATCAAGCCAATATTTTGGTTGGACGTATAACAATTGATGATATTGTTGATGTAATAAAAGAAGAAGCAGAAAAAGATTTTCAATTGGCAAGTGGTATTTCTGAAAATGTTGAGTCGAAAGATTCTGTTTGGCTTTTGACCAGAGCAAGATTACCATGGTTGTTAATCGGTTTAGTTGGAGGGATATTTGGTGCGGTTGTGATAAAATCATTTGAATATGAATTAGTAGAATTTCCTGTTTTAGCTTTTTTTATCCCGCTAATCGCAGCAATGGCAGGTAATGTAGGGGTTCAGTCTTCTGCAATTATAGTTCAAGGATTAGCGAATAATTCGCTTTCTTATGGTTCTACATTTTCTAAAGTTGTGAAAGAGGTTGGAGTTGCCTTAATAAATGGCGCGGTACTTTCGAGCTTAATTTTTATTTACAATATAGCTTTTGGAGAGGCTTGGGAATTGTGTTTCACCGTAAGTTTATCATTGTTTGTTGTTATTATTTTTGCCGGAATTTTCGGAACTTTAATTCCATTGGTTTTGGATCAGTATAATATTGATCCAGCATTAGCAACAGGGCCATTTATTACTACTATTAATGATGTTGTTGGACTGCTTCTCTATTTTACTATTGGTTGGATGATTTATTTTTAGGAATCACTTATCCTTAAATTAGGTGTTAATATTTCCATTTGTTTCCATTCATGTATCTGTAATTATTCATTTACCCTTAAATATTATCTTTGAAATATGACAAAAAAAGGGTTTTACTGGTTGTTTCAAATTTCTGGTTGGGGGTTCCTAATTTTTTTAGGACTGCTTCAAGAGTTTCAAGCCGAGAACTCTATAGCTATCAGGTCATTGGTTCAGTCGTTAATTATTTTTTGCTTAGGAATAGGTATAAGTCACTTATATAGATACTTTATTATACACCGAGATTGGTTGAGCAGTAATGTTGTAAAAGCGATACCCCGAATCATTTTTGCTTCTATTGCCATAGGCACTATATTTTATGGGATAGAAATTATAATGGTGTATGTTAAAGAAACTGCAGACATAGGTGGGGAAAAAGATACCTTGTCAAGATTCTTTGGAGGAAGAGATGAGAATATGTCTACTAGCTTTGTTGCCTTGCGGCTCACTTTAGCTATTATCAATAATGCCTTGTTGTTTTTTATTTGGTCTGTAATTTACTTTGGCTACCACTTTTTCGAGAGATCAAGGCAACAAGAAATTGAACGCCTTCAATGGGCAGCATCTATAAATGAAACAGAATTGAATAATTTAAAAGCTCAGTTAAATCCCCATTTCATGTTCAATGCAATGAATAGCATCCGAGCATTAGTAGAAGAAGATCCGGTATTGTGCAAAAAGGCCATTACGCAATTATCGAATCTATTGAGAAATACTTTACAAACAGGAAAAAGGAAAGTGGTTCTTATCGAGGAAGAAATGAAAATTGTGCAAGATTACTTAGCACTTGAAAAAATTAGGTACGAAGAGCGCTTAAATATTGAGATACAATTAGAAGACGGAATTGAAAAATGTCTTGTTCCTCCTTTACTCTTGCAAACATTGGTGGAAAACGCTATTAAGCATGGCGTCAGTACGATAAGAAAAGGAGGGACCTTAAGAATTGTTGGAATGCTGAAGGGGGATGAATTACACATTACAATTTTTAATGACGGAAAATACAATCCTAAACCTTCTGAGGTAGAAGGTATTGGGCTGAAGAATTCAATAAAAAGATTGGAAATTTTATACGGTGATAGAGGAAGTATTCAGATAAGTAATGTAGGTAACCGAGTTGAAACAAGAGTGATTATACCCAAGGAAAAAATTAATAGACTTTAAATAATACAGGCTATGAGAGCAATTATTATAGATGACGAAAGATTAGCAAGAAAGGAATTAAAATCTTTGTTAAAGGATTATCATGAGATTGAAATTGTTGATGAATGTGCCAGTCCTGAAGAAGCTTTAAAAAGTATTGAAAAGCATAATCCAGATCTATTATTTTTAGATATTCAAATGCCAGAAAAAACCGGGTTTGATCTTTTACAAGAGCTAAATAAATCTCCTAAAGTAGTTTTTGTAACAGCCTTTGATGAGTATGCGGTAAAAGCATTCGAAGTAAATGCGCTAGACTATCTAATGAAACCAGTCGATCCCGAAAGGTTAAAAGAAACCATGGTTAAGGTGTTGTCTGAAGATATTGAAGATGAAGAATTATATGATTTGCCCGACAGGGGGACTTTGTCTTCAAACGACCAAATTTTCATTAAAGATGGTGAGAAATGTTGGTTCATACATTTAAAAGATGTAAGAATGTTTGAATCCGAAGGTAATTATGTTCGAATCTATTTTGAAACATTTAAGCCACTGGTTTTAAAATCGCTAAATGGTCTTGAAGAAAGATTGGATCAGAAATTATTTTTCAGGGCGAATAGAAAATATATTATTAATTTAAAATGGGTTTCTCATATTGAAAATTGGTTTAATGGTGGTCTTCAGGTAGTTTTGAAAGATGGTGAAAAAGTAGAAATTTCGAGAAGACAAGCGGTAAAATTTAAAGCATTAATGAGTCTATAGCGCGTTAGTCGAGATGTTTAGATAGTTCGTCGTTTGCTATTTCCGTTTTGTAGAAAATTGTCTTGAGTGCTTAACTTTAATAGCGATATTAGCATTCTATTTAAACTTAGCTATATTAATGGAAAATTTTACGAAACCTGCAACAGATACTACACCCTTGTTAATGCTTGATGCTGGGTTAGGTGAGTTTGTCATTGAGGGGAAATCTATCCCTAGTGATGCTGAAGGGTTCTATGGTCCCGTTTTGAATTGGCTAAATGAATATGTGGATAAACCAAATTTGAAAACCACACTCGTTTTAAAACTAGACTACTTTAATATTTCCTCATCAAAGAGAATTCTTTTCATTTTTTATAAGTTAAATGAGCTTATAGATGCTGGTCATCAGGTTGATGTTAAGTGGTATTTCCACGAAGGTGAAGACGATATGCATGAGGTAGGACAAGATTTTGCATTTATGGTAAATATCCCGTTTGAATTTATTGAATATTCTCACTACGAATCTTTAGCGGGATAATCGAAGTTTATTTCTCTCTCTTTTTTATTCAAGTTCCATCCTTTTTGGAGGAGTGAAACAACCGTGCTGTTCATCTTGATGTTTTTACTCTTATGAATAACTCAAAAATAATATGAATAGAATTTAAAGTGCAGGAATATGTTGATACATATTATAGAACAACGAGGGTTTAAATAAAAAGTCAAAAATTTGGGAAGCTATTTGGCTTGGGTATATTACATTTGCACAAATTTTCATTGAATGCGAACAGTAGCTAAAGTTGAACATCCTAAAATGGATATAAGTATTTATTTACGAGAAAATAAATACATTGTTAAAATCGTTATGGATCAGTTTGAACAAGTATATAGGATTAACGCAACTGATGTAACTGGAATGGATGATATGAAAGCTATGGTAAGTGGCGATTTTTTATCTACTGTCTATATGCGTTTTGTAGAAATGAGTAAGGATTTAAAAAATGCGTTTAATAATATCAATACATTATCATGAAAAATAAAGGACCATTAGTCATAAATATTATCTTAGGAATAGCAATAATAGTATTATTTGTATTGCATTTTTCTATCGATACTAAATCAAATGTTGCGGATACTTCAGCAGTAGCAGAACAGGTTGATGATGCACCTATTGTCAGCACAAACTCTGCAGATTCAAATAGGGTTGGATTAAGAATTGGCTATGTAAATAGTGATACTGTTACTGCAAATTATTTATTTAGTAAGCAATTAAATGCCGATTTAATGGCAAAGCAATCTTCAGCTGAAAACAAGCTAAGAAAAGAAGCTGAAAAACTTCAGGCGGATGCTGAGAAGTTTCAGCAAGCGGCGCCAATTATGGGTAGAGAGGAGCTGGAGAGAACCCAATCAGAGCTGATGCAAAGACAGGAAGAGTTGCAAATGATGGAGTATGAGTTAAGTCAAAAATTACAGGACAAAGGTTATAAAGCAAATTACGATTATATTATGGCTACCGATAAGTACCTCCAGAAAATTGGAAAAGACCTGGGTTACGATTATATTTTCGGATACAGAACAGGTGATTTAGTAATGTATGCGAATCCTGATTTTGACATTACAAAGCAAGTTATTGAATTATTAAACAATGAATACCGTGCCGATAAAATGGCTGACTAGATGTTAATAGCTCAACAAAAACTAAAAGAAAACATAGCAGAGTACATTCTGTATATGTGGCAAGTCGAAGATATGATTCGCGCTTGTAACTTGGATATAGATGTAATTCAGGAAAGAATTGTCAACCCAATGGTAGATGACGATGCTATTCGAAAAGAGATTAGAGTTTGGTACGCAGATTTAATTTCTAAAATGAAATTGGAAGGCAAAGAAAAAAAGGGTCATTTAAGAGATCTTGATGATTTGTTTATAGAGATAAACTATTTACACGGCACTTTAATTGGCCTTTTAGGTGATGAAAAATACAAAGGTATTTATCAAACCGCAATGCCTTTAATGGATGATTTTAAAAAAAGAGCAAACACAAATAATATTACAGAAATAGAGATTTGTTTTAATGGGCTATATGCGAAACTAATGTTACGCTTGCAAAATAAGCCTATCACACCCGAAACGGAAGAAGCTTTCAATGCATTTGCTCAGGTTTTAGGTTACCTATCCGTAAAATATAAGCTAATGAAAGAAGGAAAATTAGTTTAAAGATTCTCCCTTTTTCATATTTTATTTTTGTAATGTTTCTAGTTTTCTCTTGTATCTTTGTCTTAGATGCAAGAAGTTGACGATACATATTACCCCCCGAAACCCGACATAGAAGAACAAGCTAAAACCAATATTAATAAGTCATTGTTGAGTTTGGGATTATTTATTTTGGTGTTTTATTTTTTGATCGACGATCTTCAAGTTTTATTTCTCATTGTACTTATTTTGTTTATTCACGAGATGGGACACTTTATTGCTATGAAAGTTTTTGGATATAATGGTGTAAATATGTTTTTTATCCCATTAATGGGAGCAATGGTGACGGGCGAAAAAGACAGAATATCTCAATTGCAAAGAGCTATAATTATCCTTGCTGGGCCTGTGCCGGGAGTGTTGATTGGTTGTGGAATAATTGCATATGCTCAAACCATTGGGCATACTGGAGCAGCTATTGCAGGTTTTATGTTTTTATTAATTAATGTCCTGAACCTACTTCCGCTAGATCCTCTTGATGGAGGGAAACTAATTGAAACACTTTTCTTTTCTTCAAATGAAAATATTAAACAAGTGTTTTTAATTGCCTCAGTTGTAATTATGGTTGTAGCTGGCGTATTTTTTCAAATGTATCTATTAGCGTTTTTTGGTTTATACATGTCGTTAAGAATTAAAATGGTAAAAAGCCTTTCTGAACTAAGGAAGAAAATAAGTGTATATAAAATTCCGTTGATTAGAACGTATGATGAATTGACAGATAAGGAATATTGGACGATTCGAAAAGAATATATACTGAGTTCTAAGCTAAACAAAATGATAGATCCAAATGAATATGTGGAGTCTCAATTTGAAGATAGGATCGCTATTTCAGTTCGAAATGTTTTGATTACACCCATAGAAAAAGATATATCTGCCACAGGTAAATTATTTTTATTATTGCTTTGGGCGGCTAGTCTTATTTTACCAATTTTATATGCATTGCCTTATTTAGCGGAAATAATACTAAAATTTAGTTAGGCTTGAATGTAATAGACTTCATAGAGAGACATAAATTTGGCATACTAGGAACAATTGCTTTGCATATAGTTGTATTTGTTTGGCTCAACATTCAGATTGTAGAGTACGGCGTTTATGAGCCAAAAAATAAAATTGTAGCTGTATTAGATTATACGAATGAGGAAGAACAGCCTCAAGATGAACCAACGGAAGTTTTAGATGAAAATGGAAACCCAATTGAGAGTAACCTACTAAATGTTGCCGCTAATGCGAATCAAGAAAAGACTACCTATACAGATGAGAATTTTAGTAAAAATCAAGCAGATAAAGACGTTTGGGAGGAGTTAAAGCGAATGGAAGCAGAGGAATATAAGCGCATCAACGAAAATAAAGATACGCCAACAGATAATCCCAAAGATAATAAGGATAAAACGATTGATCCGAATTTAGTGGATGCTGACGCAGAGAAAAACGATGATGCTTCCTATGGTGCAGATGTGAAAGCCATCGCTTCTTATTTTTTAGAAGGGAGATCTACCAGGAGCGAAAGTGTTCCTTCCTATAAATGTAGGGTTGAAGGAGTCGTTGTAATTGATATTAAGGTCAATCAAAAGGGAGATGTGATTGCAC
>Ga0209631_10001273_pt1 | contig 32506 bp, 28 predicted proteins | sample COG_08_FD_184752 | JGI IMG/M metagenome (GOLD analysis project Ga0209631, IMG submission 184752) | Pelagic Microbial community sample from North Sea - COGITO 998_met_08 (SPAdes) (version 2) | ecosystem: Environmental > Aquatic > Marine > Neritic zone/Coastal water | place: Helgoland, sampling... | reverse complement strand
CCGATATCGGGGCCGACACACCGGCATGAGCGCGTTTCTTCCGAATCGGGTGAGTCAGGGAACTGCTGAGCCCGACCATCCGAAGCTACAACAAGAGCCCACCTCTCCGGCAGAACAGCGGGCGCGCTGGCAAGTACGCGCGGCGCAGTGGCGCGCCCACGAGCTCGCGCACCTCGTATTTGGGAGCGTGTTGGGGATGGGGTTGATCGGCATGCGGCCTGGCGGGGAGATGAGGGGACTCCTGCGGCTCGATGTCCCCTTCGAGGACCTTGACGTTCATCGCGATCGTGAAGCTCGCTTCATGGCAGCCGTGGCGACCGACCCGGTCCTCTCGAGCGTCTCTCTGCTGTACGTCATTGGCCCATCGGACGCAGCGGCCACCCGAGGCGCCGCGCTCTAGCCCGTGTGGACCGGGAGCTTGCGCGACGTTGGTGATGTGAGGGCTGTCGCGGGGGTTATGGAGCCGGCCGGACGATGGAGTCGCGGGTGAGAATTCGCGTCCCGGGTGACAAGTCACTGAGCCAGCGTGCCCTCATCATGGCCGCGCTCGCCGAGGGAAGCAGCCGGGTGTCGGGACTCCTCTACGGGGGTGACACCGAGTCAACGGCTGGGACGCTCCGGGCGCTCGGCGTCGGGATTCCATCGATTCCCGAAGACGGATCCGCGATCGTGATCGAGGGCGTCGGCCTCGACGGACTTCGGTCTCCGCGGTGTGCGCTCGCCCTGGGGAATTCAGGCACCGGTACTCGACTTCTCATGGGCGCACTCGCCGGTAGCGATCTGAGTGCCACGCTCGACGGAGACGCCTCCCTGCGAGCACGCCCCATGGGGCGCGTGGTGCGGCCATTGACCCTCATGGGTGCTCGCTTCGAAGCGCTTGGCGAACCAGACCGACTTCCCGTCACCGTTCATGGTCGGGGGCATCTCGAATCGCTTGAGTGGGACAGCCCCGTGGCGAGCGCACAGGTAAAGAGCGCGATCCTTCTCGCAGGCCTCACCGGCCGTGCGTTCACCTTCGTGACCGAGCCCAGGGAGTCCCGGGACCACACGGAGCGCATGTTCAACGCTGTAGGCGCCTCGGTCATATCGCATGCCACCGATAGCGGCTGGAGAATCGAAATGCGTGACCCGCCGGATCACATCCGGCCACTCGATTTCGCTGTCCCGGGTGACATTTCTTCGGCGGCGTTCCTGCTTGCCCTCGCAGCCCTCGGGGCAGCTGGTGATGAGCTCATGATCGAGTGCGTCGGCCTGAACCCGACGCGGACCGCATTTCTCGATTTACTGCTTCGCATGGGTTCAGACATCGAGGTCCACGACCGGACTCCGGAGGGTTCTACAGAGCCCGTCGGAGATGTTGTCATTCGGCCCGGGGGGCTGAGCTCGACGTCGGTCGGAGCAGAGGAGGTTCCTCGCCTGATTGATGAACTCCCGCTCGTCGCGATCCTGGGTGCATGCGCCGAAGGGGAGACACGGATTACGGGAGCCGAAGAACTTCGGGCCAAAGAGAGCGACAGAATCGCGGCTGTGGTCAGCAATCTGCGCACGGTCGGAGTCGAGGTCGAAGAGCTTAGGGATGGGCTTGTGGTGCAGGGTGAACCGGGCCGTAACCTGCAGGGTCGGGTGAGCACCTGGCACGACCACAGGATCGCGATGGCCTTCTCTGTGCTCGGCGCAGCGACCGGCCGAGCGATCGAGGTCGATGATCCTGCGGTTGCCGGCGTTAGCTTTCCCGGGTTTGATCGACTTCTGCGAACCTTGACCGATACAGGATGAGTGAACTGAAGCAGGAGACACGTCGGCCCGTCGTCACGCTGGACGGGCCCGCTGGTTCAGGAAAATCGACGACGGCAAAGGAGGTGGCCCGACGGCTGGGCTTCCGACATCTCGATTCGGGTGGCCTCTACCGCGCGCTCACGCTGGCCCTCCTCGAAGAGGGTGTTCCTCGCGAGGAGTGGCCCGACCTCACCGAGGACGGGATGCGTGCGCTACCCGTTCACGTCGCCTCCGAGGGCTCGGAGTTCGTGATCGAGGTCGGTGGTCGACCGATGAAGAGCGAACTCCGAACGCCGGAGGTCACCGCCAACGTCGCATTTCTGGCGAGCCTCCCAGCCTCGAGGGCCTGCCTGCTGGGGCTGCAGCGTGCCGCTGGAGAGCAGGGCAGCCTTGTCGCCGACGGCCGCGATATGGGCAGTGTGGTGTTTCCCGGGGCGGAGGTGAAGGTCTACCTCGTCGCCGATCTCACCGAGCGCGCTCGACGGCGACTGAAAGAGGGAGGGGGCTCCGACCCAGCTGACGACGAGGTCGAGCGCGAGGCCGGTGTGATCGCCGAACGTGACCGACAGGACTCCGAGCGTGAGCTGTCGCCGCTGCGCAAGCCGGAGGATGCCCACTTGATCGACACCACGCGTCTTGACTTCGTGGAGCAGGTGAAGGCGATCGTAGCGCTCGTGGAGGCCCAAGGCACCGAATGACCTCCAGAAACTCATAGCCGATTCCCGTTGACGCTCCCCGGGGGCATTTCTAGCTTTCCCGGCTAAGGATCAAACGGTCCTCGCACCATCACGGAGAGACGTCAGTCTCTCTTCCTTCCCCCGAACCCGGCCCCGGTACCACAGGGTCCGGCGACATAGCGTCCGGTCACGACACGCGGGCGCGAGAGAGCAATGAGCGATAACGAGAACGCGACTCCCGAAGCCGAGTCTGAAATCACGGACGCCGGCGCCGAAGCCTCACTCCAATCCGATGACCTCGCCGAGGGCGAGGAAGTCATCGTCGATGCCCTCACGGGTGAGGTTTCCACCATCTCGGCCGAGGAAGCCGCAGCCGAGGCCGCCGAAGACGCGGCTGCTGCCGCTGTCGCCCTGCTGGAGATCCCCGAGGGTCATTCGCCGGAGCTCTACTACGATCCGTATGGTGAGGAAATCCTCACCACGTCCAAGGCGGACTTCGAGGCTCTGCTGGAGCAGTTCAGCGGCAGCTTTCAGGCCTTCCGAGAAGGCGAGATTGTTAAGGCGACCGTGCTGCGCGTCACGGATGCTTCGGTCATCCTCGAGTTCGGCTTCAAGTCTGAGGGTTCGGTCGCGCTCGACGAGTTCAAGGATGCGCCGACCGAAGGTGATGAGGTCGAGGTCCTGCTCGAGAGCCTCGAGGACGATGACGGTGTCGTCGTCCTGTCGAAGAAGAAGGCTGACTTCCTGCGCGTCTGGGAGAAGATCCGCGAGGCGCACGAGGCCGACCGTCCGGTCAAGGGAACGCTGGTCCGCAAGATCAAGGGCGGCGTGACCGTCGACCTGATGGGCGTCGATGCCTTCCTGCCCGGTTCGCAGATTGCTCTGCGACGGGTGCCGAACATCGAGGACCTCATCGGCCAGGTCTACAAGTTCAAGATCATCAAGCTCAACAAGCGTCGCCGGAACATTGTTGTTTCTCGTCGCGTCATTCTCGAGGCGGAACGCGAGAAGAAGCGCGAGACGCTGGTCAAAGAGCTCCTCGTTGGTCAGGTCCGAGAGGGCACGGTCAAGAACATCACCGACTTCGGTGCGTTCATCGACCTGGGCGGGCTCGACGGTCTGCTCCACATCACCGACATGTCGTGGGGCCGGGTGGGCCATCCGTCCGAGGTCGTCGACATCGGAGCCAACATCGATGTGAAGGTTCTCGACATCGATTGGAACCGCGAGCGGATCTCGCTGGGGCTCAAGCAGCTCCTGCCGTATCCGTGGACGGACATCGACAAGAAGTACCCGGTTGGCTCACGGGTGCAGGGGCGCGTCGTATCGATCACGAACTACGGTGCCTTCGTCGAGCTCGAGAAGGGCGTCGAAGGACTGGTGCACATCTCCGAGATGTCCTGGACGAGAAATGTCCGACACCCGTCCAAGGTCGTCTCCATTGGAGAGGACATTCAGGCGGTGGTCCTCAAGGTCGATCCGAAGGATGAGAAGATCTCGCTCGGGATGAAGCAGATCGAAGAGGATCCGTGGCTGGCGCTGCCGGTGAAGTACCCGACCGGTACAAAGCTTCCGGGTATCGTCCGGAACCTGACCTCGTTCGGGGCCTTCGTAGAGATCGAGGCAGGTATCGACGGTCTGGTCCACGTGTCCGACATGAGCTGGACCCGGAGGGTCGAGCACCCGTCCGAGGTCGTCAGCAAAGGCGAAGAGCTCGATGTGATGGTCCTCGACGTGGACGCCGAGAACAAGCGCATCAGTCTCGGTATCAAGCAGCTCTCGGATGATCCGTGGCCTACGATTTCCGAGCGGTTCGGAGCTGGAGTCGAGCCGGAAGGCACGGTTGCGCGCCTGCAGGATCGCGGCGTGGTGGTCGACCTCGGTGACGACATCGAGGGCTTCATTCCGGTGTCGAGCTCTGGCGTCGATGACGCAGAGCGGCTCGAGGAGCACTACGCGACGGGTGACGCGCTTGCCCTGCGAGTGCTGGAGTCCGACGCGGCCAACCGACGCATCGTGCTCGAGGTGACCGAGGTCCCCGAGCGGAAGACGCAGGAAGAGATCGAGAACGCAAGGATTGTCGCGGCGGAGGCTGCTGCAGCTGCGGCTGCTGCAGTGTCTGCTGCGGAAGCGGAGAGTGACGACGACGACTTCCGTCTGCGTCCGGGCCGTAAGGGTGACGCTGCGGATGCTGGTGAGGGCACGCCCGCTCCGGCCGCCGAGCGGGCAGCCGAGGTCCAGGCTCTTGCCGCTGCCGAGGCAGCGGACTCCGGCACTGAAGGGGAGACTGCTGAAGCCGAGGTAGAGGCCGAGGCAGAGGCTGAAGAGGCTGTAGCGGAAGCAGAGGAGGCGCCCGCTGCCGAGGCTGACGACGCGCCTGAGGCCGACGACGCGCCTGAGGCCGAGGCTGACGACGCGCCTGCCGCAGATGCGGATGACGCCGAGGAGGCCCAAAAGGAGGAGGAGTAAAGGGCTCATGTCCCGAACTCCGATCAATTACGGGCTCGCCCGGACGCGCAGTGCGTCCGGGCGTTTCCGTTCGCTGGCTAGCGTGGTCGTCGCGGTTGTGTTGGGGACGGCGTGCCAGACCGTGGGAGGGGTCGGATCGGGCTCTCCGATATCCGAGCCCGTCGGCCCTCCACCGATTGTCGTGGCGTCAGGAGAGATCTCAGGTACCGATCGTGAAGAAGCGAACCGCCTCTGGTTCTCGGCTCAGCGTTCCTTCGAGGCGCGCCGGTTCGCCGAAGCCATTCGGGCCGGGCTCGATCTCGTTGAGCGGTATCCTGCGTCAGAGGTCTCGGGTGAAGCACTTCGGCTGACGGCACGTGCGTACCGCGAGGCCAGCGATTCGATCAACGCGGATCTGACGGCTGATTCGTACGTGCGTCTACTTCCGGCTGGCGACTCGCGCGGTGCAGAGATGAGGCTGATGCAGGCCTCGGTCCAGAGTGATCCGGCGGCCCGGGCAGATCGTCTGCTGCGAATCGATGAGGGAACGAGCCTCGGTGAAATCACCAATGCGACCTCCCAGCTGCGGATGTCCGCAGACTCGCTGCAGGTAGACATGCTTCAGGATGTGATTGACGGAGTGCTCCCCTTCCGTGGCCCGCTTATGCCTGTGGCTGAGGCACGTCTGGCGGTCGCGCTGCTGGAGATGGGTCGTCGCGAGGACGCGATCGTTCTGGCCCAGCGCGCGATCGATGCGGGGGCTTCGGGGGAGGACCGCACCTGGGCAGGAGGGGTGCTCGTTGGTGAGTTGCCAGCAGGGCGGGGGCGTGAGACGGTCTTCACGATCGGTGCCATTCTCCCGCTGGGCGGCCCGCCTGCACTCGCCGAGTTTTCGGCACTAGTTGCGGAAGGGATCGACGTCGCCGCGCGCACGGTGCTCGGGGACGAGTTCAATGTCTCCATCGAACTGCGAGATGACGAGGGCGACCCCTCGCTGAGCTTGCAGCGTCTCGCGGAACTGGACGCCGCCGGTGTCGTAGGAATCGTCGGCTTCCTTCAGGATGATGATCTGGTTGCGGCCGCTGAGGCTCGAGGGCGCGGCATCGCTCTGGTTTCCCCGACCGCTCGCAGCGCCGATCGAGCGGGCGCAGCTGCGTATTCGCTCGAAGGCTCGGATCCGGAAGCAGCAGCCTCTGTCGCTCGGTACGCCGCCTCGCGGGCCTTCCAGCGTGTCGCCATCGTGCATCCTCAGACGCCCGAAGCCGAGGCAGAAGCAGACGCTTTCGAGGCCGCGGCGGCCCAGCTGGGTATTCCGGTCGTGGGGCGCTTTGCGTACGAGGCAGGTGCGACCTTCTTCGAACCACAGATCGCGGGGGCTCTGGATGCGCTGCGGGAAGACGAGCTCGATCGGCTGAACTTGGCGCCGAATGATACGCTCCACGTCGAGGTACTCGAGCCGGCTGCCCTCTTCATGCCGATTCCGCCAGAGGACGTGGAGTTTCTCGCTCCGCAGGTGATCCACTTCGGTCTGGACACCCTCGCCATCGAGGTGCTGGGCACCTCCGGGTGGACGGATCCTCAGATCCTCGCGGCCGTGGAGCCGCGACTCACAACCGGGATCGTGGCGACGGCTCCGGTTGCCACACCGGAGGCGCTCGATGGACAGGTGCGCTTTCGAAACGCCTACGAGACGCTCTATCAGCGCTCCCTCGTAGGCCGCACCGCGTCGGTGGGATACGATGCCACGCTGCTCCTTCTAGAGGCGCTGCGTCGGGGGAGGGTCGCGCCTGCGGAGGTCAGGACAGCTTTCGAGGCTCTCGAGAGCGTGCCGGGCGCGACGGGTCTATTTTCGGTCGTTAACGGGCGCGTGATGCGCACGACGGAACTAGTACGGATACAGGATCGGAGCGCGGTCCCGATTACGGGGAGCGCGCCACCCCCGGAGGAGCTTCCCTGAATGACGATTCACGACAAGCTGCAACGACTCGAAGAGATGGGGCGTGCCGCCGAGCAGGGCGGAGGTGCCGACCGAATCCAGGCGCAGCACGACCGTGGCAAGCTATCGGCACGGGAGCGCCTGGATCTTCTGCTGGACGAAGGTTCGTTCGTCGAGCTCGATCGCTTCGTCACGCATCGCTCCAGCGATTTCGGTCTCGAGGACAAGAAGATCCTCGGAGACGGTGTGGTGACCGGCTACGGCACGATTCACGGCCGTCTCGTCTACGCCTACAGCCAGGACTTTACGGTCTTCGGCGGATCACTCTCCGAGACCCACGCTGAAAAGATTGTGAAGCTCCAGGAGATGGCCCTGCAAAACGGGGCTCCGATCATTGGCCTCAATGACTCGGGCGGCGCCCGAATTCAGGAAGGTGTGGTCAGCCTAGGTGGCTATGCGGACATCTTTCTGCGCAATACGCTTGCCTCGGGTGTGATCCCTCAGATCAGCGTAATTCTGGGTCCGTGTGCTGGTGGGGCCGTGTACTCACCTGCGATCACCGACTTCGTCTACATGGTGAGGGGCACAAGCTACATGTTCGTGACCGGCCCCAACGTGGTGAAGACGGTCACCCATGAAGACATCGACATGGAGGGCCTCGGGGGTGCGGACATTCACGCATCCAAATCGGGCGTAGCGCACTTCGCGAGTGACTCGGAGCCTGAGTGCCTGGCCTCCGTGCGGGATCTCTTGCGCTACATCCCTCAGAACAACACGGAAACCGCGCCCTCCTCTGAAGGAGCTGACCCTCACGATCGCAGGGACGAGAAGCTTCTCGCGATCGTACCGGACAACGCGAATCAACCCTACGACATGCATGAGGTGATCCAGCACGTCGTGGACGACGGGTCGTTCTACGAAGTCCATGAGCGCTTCGCCGGCAATATCCTCGTCGGCTTCGCTCATCTCGGAGGCCATCCTGTAGGCATCGTGGCCAATCAGCCGTCGGTGCTGGCCGGCGTTCTGGATATCGATTCCTCGGACAAAGGGGCCCGATTCGTCCGGTTCTGTGACGCGTTCAATATTCCGCTCGTGGTCCTCGAGGACGTACCGGGATTCCTGCCCGGTGTTGCGCAGGAACACGGCGGGATCATCCGTCATGGCGCAAAGCTGCTCTACGCCTTCGCGGAGGCGACCGTCCCGAAAGTCACGGTCATCACGCGGAAAGCCTACGGAGGCGCGTACGACGTCATGAACTCCAAGCACATCCGAGGTGACGTGAACCTCGCCTGGCCGCAGGCAGAGATCGCGGTGATGGGGCCGAAAGGCGCGGTCGAGGTGCTCTTCCGGAAAGAGATCGCGGCGTCGGACGACCCCCAGGCCGCTACGGATGCCCGGATCGAGGAGTACCGTGAGAAGTTTGCGCACCCATACATTGCGGCTGCTCGTGGATATGTGGATGACGTGATCGACCCGCGTGAGACTCGCCCGCGGTTGATCTCCGCGCTCGACATGCTGCGTAACAAGCGCGACGAGAACCCGCCCAGGAAGCACGGCAACATCCCTCTCTAGCCGCCCGGGTTCCGGTGGCTCGCTCGACGCCGACTGCGTCGAATCGTCTTGAGTTACGGCGTCGACGAGGAAATTCCCTTCCACATACTTCGGAACGGGGACGAGATCACTGTGACCGGTCACCTGGATGACTGACGTCATATGGGGCGTCCACTTCGGTGGGCGCCCCCACGGGTCGTCTCATCCGGTCAACGATGGCGTCAACTGCCCGGATCTCGCGTAGCACTCCCGACCGACCCTCCGTGCGCCTACACTTCAGTGCTGCGTTTCCCCCTTGAAGCCCGGACACCCTTGATCTCATCGGTCCTGATCGCGAACCGTGGCGAAATTGCCGTTCGCATCGCCCGCGCTGCCCGCGAATGTGGCATCCGCACGATCGCCGTATACTCGGAGCCGGATCGGCTTGCGCCCCACGTACTGGAGGCGGATGAGGCGCACTGCATTGGTCCGGCGCCGTCGTCCGAGAGCTATCTGCGTGGCGATGCCCTGATCGAACTCGCCCAGAGGGTCAATGCGGAGGCGATCCACCCCGGGTACGGCTTCCTCGCCGAGCGCGCGGACTTCGCCGCCGCGGTCGAGATGGCTGGGCTGGTCTTTATTGGCCCCAGGTCGGACACGATCGCAGCGATGGGCGACAAGACGGAGGCTCGTCGACGCATGGCAAAGGCCGGCGTCCCTATCGTACCGGGCCTGACGAACGCCGTGGCCGACGCCGCCGAAGCCGAGACTGCTGCGGTCGAGATCGGCTACCCGGTTCTGCTGAAGGCGTCTGCAGGGGGCGGCGGCAAGGGCATGCGGGTGGTGGAGCGCCCGGAGGACCTTCGGCGGGCATTCGAGGCGGCATCTCGGGAGGCGTTAGCCGCCTTCGGGGATGGTGCGGTCTACCTAGAGCGATATCTGGCTCGGCCTCGACACATCGAGATCCAGGTGCTCGGCGATGCGCACGGTAACGTGGTTCACCTCGCCGAGCGTGAATGCTCGATCCAGCGACGGCACCAGAAGCTGGTCGAGGAGGCTCCATCGCCGGTTCTCACGGCCGAGGAGCGCTCGGCGATGGGAGAGACCGCCGTCCGGGCAGCTGAAGCCGTGGCGTACCGCGGTGCGGGGACCATCGAGTTCCTCTATGAGGACGGAGAGTTCTTCTTCCTCGAGATGAATACCCGCATTCAGGTCGAGCACCCTGTCACCGAATTCGTGACCGGGGTGGACCTCGTCGAGTGGCAGTTCAGAGTCGCATCGGGCGAAGTGCTGGCCTTCACACAGGACGACATCGAGCTGACCGGACACTCGATCGAGTGTCGGATTACCTCGGAGGACCACCTGGGCGGTTTCCTCCCGTCGACCGGTGTCATCACTCACCTCGAGGTCCCCACAGGGCCGGGAGTGCGCTGGGACGGTGGCATCGTGGAAGGCGGAGAGGTCAGCCTGCACTACGATCCACTTCTCGCGAAGCTGGTGGTCCATGGCGCGACCCGGGAAGCGGCGATCCGGCGCATGCGTCGGGCGCTCGACGAGCTCGTGATCTCGGGCGTCGAGACGTGTGCGCCCTTTCATCGTCGGGTCATGGACGAAGAAGAGTTCCAGGCGGGAGACCTCTCGATCCGCTACCTCGACGACCATCCGGAACTTCTCGAACCGGACGACGCGGAGGACGAGCTGATCGCTGCGACGGTCGCCGCCGCGCTGTTGGAGGACGAACATCGGAAGCGTCGTGCCCCCCGGATCACAGGGGGTGGGGGCGCACCCTTGAGTGGATGGCGGCGGACCGCTCGACCATGGGGAGACAAAGGATGAGTAAGGACGTCGTCGAAGTGCACGTGCGGGGGCTGGCCGCTGGTGGCGCGGGTGTCGCGGATCTTCCGGATGGCCGCGTGGTGTTCGTTCCGAGGACGACCGAAGGGGATCAGGCCCGGATCAAAATCGAGAAGAGCCGACCGCGCTGGGCCCGTGCCGCGCTGGTCACACTTCTCGATCCGTCTCCCGGTCGCGTCAAGCCGCCGTGCCCTCTGTACGCCGAATGCGGTGGCTGTCAGTTCCAGCATGTCGCGTACGAGGACCAGCTGACATGGAAGGGGCGCTTCGTTTCGGATGCGCTCACGCGGATTGGAGGCTTCGAGGGGGTGACCGTGTCGGGCGTCGTCCCTTCACCCCTCGAGCTACACTACCGCAATCGCATCAGCTACACGCTCCGCCGCCTCCCCAAAGGCTACGTCGTCGCCGGCTTTCACGCGGTGAATCGTCCGGCCCACGTGGTCGATATCAATCGTGAATGCCTGCTGCCCGACGAGCGCCTGACTGATGCGTGGATGGCACTGCGTGAACGCTGGGGCTGGCAGGCCAATCTGCTGCCGTCAGCCGGTCGCCTCCGCCTCACGCTGCGGCTGTCTGGTGACGAGGGTGCTGATGTGGACCTCGTGGTCGAGGGCGGTCGCCCAGGGTGGGACGGGCGCCCCCTCTTCGACGCTGTGGATGCACTCCGCGCGATCTGGCACGTGGCGTCGACTCGCGGTGAGGCGCCGGGGGACTCTGAGGACGGCGGCTCGGGAGCGACGCTGGTCGCCGGAGCCGCCGCGGATCCGAACGGACCCGCCTTCACACAGGTGAACGACCAGGCTGCTGCGTCCCTTCGCGCACACGTCCTCGAACGGTGTGGCGTGGCGGCCGGCTCCTCGGCCGAGACGCCGACCGCCATCGATGCGTATTGTGGTGCAGGCCAGTACGGACGGGCACTGGCCGCCGAAGGATGGGCGGTTCAGGGCATCGAGTCCGACCCCTCGGCTGCAGCTCAGGCTCGTACAGACGCGGACGCGGCATCTGCAGGCAGCTTTGACGTATACGAAGGTCTCGTCGAGGATTTGCTGCCCAGTCGGCTGCCGGCCGACCTTCTCGTGCTCAACCCCCCACGCAGTGGGCTGCATGAAGACGTGCCTAGCCACGTGCTCGAACGACCATCGTCCAAAATCGTCTACGTAAGCTGTGATCCCGCGACCCTGGCACGCGATCTGAAGCGGTTGACCGATCGATACACGCTCAACGACGTGCGCTCCTTCGATCTGTTCCCCCAGACGGCGCACGTCGAGACGGTCGCCGAACTGAGGCTCAGGAGCGTGTCCGAGTGATCTACCATGTGACGATCGGAGACACGACCCGGGTCGTCGAGCTCGGGGCGGAGGGCGTGACCGTGGATGGCACGCCCATCGACGTGAACTTCCAGGGTCTCGAGGGTGGACCGATCCGCTCTCTGATCCTCGATGGCCATTCGCACCGACTGTCGGCGAGTCGGCGTGGTAGCGAGCGGTGGGACCTCCACCTCCGCGGTCGGCGTCTGGCGGCCTCGGTCGTCGACGAGCGCACGCGCGTGATCCGGCAGATCTCAGGGGCGGGCACGGGGCCGAGTGGTCCACGTCCGATCGTGGCTCCCATGCCGGGTATGGTCGTACGTATCGAGGTCGAAGAGGGTGATGTGGTGCAGCCCGGGCAGGGGATTGTGATCGTCGAGGCGATGAAGATGGAAAACGAATTGACAGCCGAGGGCGAAGGGTTGGTCACACGCATTCATGTCTCCGAAGGTCAGGCGGTGGAGAAGGACCAGATCCTCGTCGATCTTGCTGCGGTCGACGTCGAGGAGGACTGATGTCCGACACACCGATCCAGACCGATTCCGGCATCGCCGTCGACCCCGTCTATGGGGATACCGCAGGCGAGCACCCATTCACGCGGGGTGTTTATGAGACAATGTACCGGGGGCGCGTCTGGACCATGCGCCAGTACGCCGGGTTTGGGACCGCCGAGGAGACGAACGAGCGGTTCCGTTATCTGCTGGAGCGCGGACAGACTGGCCTGTCGGTGGCTTTCGACCTTCCGACCCAGATGGGTTACGACTCGGATGCACCGATGGCGGCGGGTGAAGTCGGCCGCGTCGGGGTGGCAGTTGACTCGCTCGACGACATGCGTCGTCTCTTCGAAGGGATCCAGCTAGACCAGGTTTCCACGTCGATGACGATCAACTCCACCGCTGGCATTCTTCTCGCGCTCTATGTGGCGCTCGGAGACGAGCAAGGTGTAGACAGATCCGCGCTCTCGGGCACCGTGCAGAACGATGTGCTAAAGGAGTACATCGCCCGCGGCACGTATATCTATCCGGTAGACCAGAGCTTGCGGCTCATCTCGGACATCATGGGTTTCTGCTCCAGCGAGGTCCCACGTTGGAATACGGTCTCGATTTCCGGATACCACATCCGTGAGGCGGGCTCCACGGCCCCACAGGAGATTGCCTTCACCTTCGCGAACGGGCTTGAGTATGTTCGCCGGGCACTCGACGCCGGGCTGGAGCTGGAGGCGTTTGCCCCTCGGCTCTCGTTCTTCTTCGCGGCACACAACGACCTGTTCGAGGAGGTCGCCAAGTTCCGGGCTGCTCGCCGCCTCTGGGCCACGCTCATGCGTGAGCGCTTCGGGGCGACCGACCGCTCGTGCATGCTGCGCTTCCACACGCAGACCGGTGGATCGACCCTGACCGCGCAGCAGCCGCTCAACAACGTCGTGCGCGTGGCCGTTCAGGCCCTGGCCGCGACCCTCGGCGGGACGCAGTCGCTCCACACGAACGGATACGATGAAGCACTCGCACTGCCAACCGAAGAGTCGGCGAAGCTCGCGTTACGCACTCAGCAGGTGCTCGCGTCGGAGTCCGGAGTCACAAGGACCGTGGATCCGCTCGGCGGCTCCCACTACGTCGAGGCACTGACCGATGAAGTCGAGCGACTCGCTCTCGAATACCTCGAAAAGATCGACGAGATGGGCGGCGCCTCTCAGGCGATCGAGTACATGCAGGAAGAAATCCATCAGGCGGCGTATCGCTTCCAGATGGATATCGAGTCGGGCGAGCGGAGTGTGGTCGGCGTAAACCTCCACACCGAGGAGGAGGGCTCACCTCGCCTCGGACAGCCCGACTACTCCGCGCTCGAGGCAGGGCAGGTCGAGCGCCTGCAAGCCGTTCGCGCTGCTCGGGACGATGCCGAGGTGAGAACTGCACTCGATTCCATTCGGCAGGTGGCCGGCTCTGACGGTAACCTCATGCCGGGTCTCGTCGACGCGGTGAAGCGCCGTGTGACACTTGGGGAGATCAGCGACGCTCTCCGCGAAGAGTGGGGGACCTGGGACGGCTAGTACCGGCCCTCGGTCGGGTTTAATTTTCGGGTTCCACGCGCACCCCCACAGCGCTTCGCTCTCCACAAAGCCCGTCCCGCACGTCGATGCCAACATACGACTACCAGTGCCTCAGCGGTCACCGCTTCGAGGTCTCTCAGAAAATGTCGGATGACCCTGTTGCGGCATGCCCCGACTGCGGTGGTGATGCCCAGCGCATCATCTCCGGCGGAGCCGGCTTCCTGTTCAAGGGTGACGGCTTCTACATCACGGACTATCGGTCCGACGAGTACAAGAAGAAGGCTTCTGCCGACAGGGCAGGTGGTGAGGGCGGATCGTCGTCGTCCGACTCCAGCTCTTCGTCCGACTCAAGCTCGTCGTCCTCGTCCGATTCCTCGTCCTCCTCGAGCTCGTCCTCGTCTGATTCTTCGTCGGACTCCTGAGATGACGAACGACGCGATCCGGAGTGCTCTCGAGGCTGTCCTCGAGGACATGGGCGCGCCAACCGGGACGATCACGCTCGAGCAGCCTCGCGACCCGACACACGGCGACGTCGCGACCAATGTCGCACTGACACTCGCCAAACCGCTCTCCCGGGCTCCTCGTCAAATCGCCGAGGAGATCGCCGAAAAATTCGACCTTGCTGCGGCCGGGGTCGATGCGGTCGAAGTAGCGGGTCCGGGCTTCCTGAATTTCAGGCTCGCTTCGGGCTCTGTGGTGTCGGCGCTCGATGACATCCTCGAGGCCGACACCACCTGGGGACGATCTGAGGGGGGGAAGGGGCAGGCGGTCATGGTCGAGTTTGTTTCGGCCAACCCGACTGGCCCCCTGCACGTCGGTCACGGGCGCCAGGCCGCGCTCGGGGACGGAGTCGCGGCGCTTCTGGACTGGACCGGCTGGAAGGTCCACCGGGAGTACTACTACAACGACGCCGGTCGTCAGATCGATCAGTTGGCCTTGAGCGTGCGAGCCCGCTACCGGCAGGCACTCGGTGTCGACGAGGCCGTTCCGGACGATGGCTACCGGGGCGAGTACGTGAAGGACGTAGCCAACGCGCTGGTTGCCGAGGTGGCCGATCGCTACGTGGAGGACAACTCCGACGAAGCACTCGACGCGATTCGCACCCACGCGGTGAAGATGCTTCGAGAGGAGCAAGACCGGGATCTCAACGACTTCCGCGTTTCCTTCGACGAGTACTTCCTCGAGTCCTCGCTCTACAGCGGCGGGCGTGTCGACGGAACGATCCAGGACCTGAAGAACACCGGTCTCGTCTACGAACACGACGGCGCGACCTGGCTCAAGACGAGCCAGTTCGGTGACCAGAAGGACCGCGTCATGGTCCGTAGCAATGGTCAGCCGACGTACTTCCTGCCCGATGTCGCGTACCACATGACGAAGTGGGAACGGGGCTTCGAGCGGGTGATCAACGTGCAGGGCGCTGACCATCACGGCACCGTCGATCGAGTACGTGCGGGCCTGCAGGCGCTTGGCCTTCCCTCGGGTTATCCGGAGTACGTGCTCCACCAGATGGTGCGGGTCGTGCAGGATAATGAGCAGGTGAAGTTCTCGAAGCGGACCGGCTCGGGCATGACGCTGCGCGAGCTCTACGAGCAGGTGGGTGTCGACGTCGCCCGGTACTTCTTCCAGATGCGAAAACCGGACGCACACCTCCTTTTCGATCTCGATATCGCGCTCGACCAGTCCGACAAGAACCCGATGTACAAGGTCCAGTACGCCCATGCCCGGATGTGCTCGATTTTCCGAAAAGGGGAGATGGAGCTGGAAGACGTCGAGGCGGGCTCGGCGGAACTCAGCATGCTAAGCCATGAGCTCGAGCTGGAACTGGTGAAGCGGCTGGTAGAATTCGCAAGCGTGATCGAGCGGGCGGCGCGGGGCTCATCACCGCACGTCGTCTGCGACTACCTCGAGAGGACCGCTGGCGCGGCCAATTCCTGGTATCACGCGGGGAACCCGTCGCGGAACCCTGAACTGGCAGTGCTCACGGGTGACCCGGCACTACGTAGGGCCCGCCTTGCGCTGGCACGCGCGGTACAGATTGTCCTTCGCAACGGACTTACCCTCCTCGGGATCGACGCGCCAACGCGTATGGTCCGCGAGGACGACCAGGAGAACTGAGTTTCATGTCGATTCTCTGTGTAGGCAGTGTGGCGCTCGATTCTGTCGAGACCCCGTTCGGCAAGGCCGATCGTGTGCTCGGTGGGTCGGCCGTCTACTTCTCAGCTGCGGCCACCGTCTTCAATCCGGTCCAGCTGGTTGGTGTGGTCGGTGACGACTATCCGGTCGACGAACTGCGCTTTCTCGAGGAGCGTGGAGCTGACCTCAGCGGCATCGAGCATGCGAGCGGGAAGAGCTTCTTCTGGGCCGGTCGTTATCACTACGACCTGAACACGCGGGACACGCTCGATACGCAGCTGGGCGTCTTCGCTGAATTCGAACCGAAGATCCCCGACTCGTTCCGCGACGCGCGCTTCGTCTTCCTTGGGAACATCGATCCGGCCCTACAGCATGACGTCCTCAACCAGGTCACCGCACCTGAGGTGGTTGCGTGCGACACGATGAATTTCTGGATTGAAGGTGCCCGTGAGCCGCTGCTCGAGTTGCTGGGTAGGGTTCGGATCCTCATGGTCAACGACGAGGAGGTCCGGCAGCTCGCGGGTCAGGCGAACCTGCTCAAGGCCGCCCGGTGGGTGCAGGACCAGGGCCCCGAGATTGTCGTCGTGAAGAAGGGCGAACACGGCGCCATCCTCTTCACGGACGACTGGATGTTCCATGTACCTGGCTTCCCGCTCGAGGAAGTGTTTGACCCTACCGGGGCGGGAGACTCGTTCGCCGGAGGCTTTATGGGCCATCTGGCGCGGTCTGGCGAAGTGACGCCGGCCACGCTGCGGCAGGCCATGGTGTTCGGCTCTGCGCTCGGCTCCTTCGCGTGTGAGCGCTTCAGCGTCGAACGTCTGCAGGAACTGCACACCGACGACGTCGCGGCCCGGGTGGAAGAATTCCGGCGCCTGACCGCCTTCGAAACCCATCTGGCAGTGGAGCAGTATGTCTGACGGACTCAGCTACGCCGATGCGGGCGTCGATCTCGATGCGGCCGAGCGCACGAAAGAAGGCCTGAAGGAACTCGTCGCCTCGACACGCGATCGTTTCACCCTCTCCGAGCTGGGAGCATTCGGTGGGCTGTATCAGGTCCCGGACGACGTTGATCAGCCTGTGCTTGTCTCGAGCGCGGACGGCGTCGGGACCAAGCTCAAGCTCGCGTTCTCGATGGGCGTACATCACACGGTCGGCCAGTGCCTGGTGAACCACTGCGTCAACGACATTCTGGTGCAGGGTGCCCGGCCCATGTTCTTCCTCGACTATCTCGCGACGGGCGAGATGGATGAGGCTGTGGTACAGGATGTGGTCCGTGGTGTGGCGATCGCGTGCAAGGAGAACAGCTGCGCGCTCCTCGGTGGAGAGACGGCGCAAATGCCGGACTTCTACGCCGCAGATGAGTATGACCTGGCGGGTTTCATCGTCGGTTCTGTCGCGCGCACTTCGGTGATTGACGGTTCGCGGATCACGGAGGGCGATATGCTCGTCGGCCTCGCATCGTCGGGTTTGCACACGAACGGGTACACGCTGGCTCGGAAGATCGTCTTCGACGTGATGGGGCTTTCCGTCGAGGATGTACTGCCGGGGACCGGTCGCACGGTGGGTGAAGAGCTGCTCGCCGTTCACCGCAGCTATCTGAATCTACTCGAAGGCCCGCTGAGCGATGGGATCGTCCACGGGCTGGCTCACGTGACTGGCGGCGGTATCCCCGGCAATCTGCCGCGTGTGCTGCCCAAGGGCCTGGGGGCTGTCGTCGATCGCGAGGCGTGGCCGGTACCGGGTGTCTTCCAGACATTGCAGGAGGCAGGTGCGGTTGCCCGCGAAGAGATGGATCGGGTCTTCAACATGGGAGTCGGAATGATCGTTGTGGTGGCTCCGGACGACGTCGCCGCCATTCACGCAGCCGCGGCGGCTCACGACATCGAAAGCTGGACGATCGGTCATATCGAAGCTGGCTCGGAGGTCAGCTACCGGTGAAGGCTCGAGGCACTGCCGCAGCCCTGATCACAGGGGCAATGATGTGGGTGGTGCCGTCCTCTGCGCAGACACCGGGACAGCTGGCCGAAGCGTGCACCGTGGCCTCAGGCGCTGCGCGGTTCTGCACCGGCGCGGCTGTAGGCGCACGTGCGATCCAGTCGCAGGTGGGACTGCTCGCCGGCACGGGCGTCGAAATCCCAGGCACGGCCACCACATTGGGCACTCGCGTCGGCGGCGGGCCGCGGCTGGCCTTTTCCCTGCGCGCGGGACTGGTCGATATGTCGTTTCCCGACCTGTCGGCTCAACTGTCGGATCCGTTGGTCACGCGTGAGGCGGGTGCTATGGCTACCGCGGTCCACGGTCGAGCCTCCGCGGGTTTCTTCGATGGCTTCCAGCTCATGCCGACGGTCGGTGGCTTTCTGTCTCTCGACGTTTTTGGCCAGGCGAGCCTGCTCTTCGTTCCCGAGGACGAGGAACTCACCGGTGGCTCGCGGTCGTACTCAGCGGGTGTCCGGATTGGTGTCCTGCGCGAGGGCTTCACTGTGCCCGGCATCTCGGTCTCTGTGGCGAAGCGATTCCCGGAGGATGTTTCGTATCTGGCGGACGGCGACGTGATCGAGGTGGAGCCCGGCGTTATCTCTTATCGTGCCGTCCTCGGCAAGGATCTCTTCGCCATCGAGTGGCTGGCCGGAGTCGGCTACGATGAGTACGACGGCAACGTCACGCTGGATGTCGTGGATTCGGGCGCAGTCGGTAGCCGTGTGACCATCAGCGCCCCACTTGGCTCCGACCGACTCATGTATTTCGGCGGAGCTTCTACGACCCTGGGCATCGTACTGACGCTTTCGATCGAAGCCGGATGGGCAGAGGGATTCGAAGCTCTCCCTGGTTGGGATGGCCCGCACGACCCGACATCCAGGACACTGTTCGGCGGCCTGGCCGCCCGGCTCACGCTCTAGGCGCATGAGCTTCCGTCCCCCGCTGATCGAACTCGAGCCTGCGGATGCACTCCACCTTGAGTGCGCGCGCCGCATCGCGCAGGAGGGCTGGGGGCAGGTGCATCCGAACCCGATGGTCGGTTGTGTCCTGGTAAAAGACGGCAAGGTGATCGGGGAAGGGTGTCACGAGGTGTTCGGTGGGCCACATGCGGAGATCGTAGCGTTGGAGGACGCTCGATCCAGGGCCGAGGGCGCGACCGCCTATGTCAGCCTCGAGCCTTGCAATCATCAGGGAAAGACGCCCCCCTGTGCTCAGGCGCTCCTTAAGGCCGGTGTCCGCCGAGTGGTTTACGGGGCGAGCGATCCGGGATTAGCATCCGGTGGTGGTGCTCAGACACTGCGCGCGGGCGGTGTCGACGTGGTGGGGCCCGTGTGGGATGACGTCGCCGCGCGCTCCGAGAATCCTGCCTTTTTCCACGGGGCTCGAAGCGCGCGCCCGTTCGTCGCCCTCAAGCTTGCCGCGAGCCTCGACGCGCGCATTGCGGCTGCGCCGGGTCAGCGGACCCGGATAACGGGAATAGAGGCGGAGCGCGAGGTTCACCGCATCCGTGCAGGGTTCGATGCCGTGATGGTCGGCGCCGGTACGATGAACACGGATGACCCACGACTCACACCACGGCTGGTTTCACCCGGACGTGACCCGATTCGGCGGATTCTCCTTCTCCCTGACGCTGAGTTGGCGTCGGACGCGGCCGTCCTGGCCGACGCCGACATACATGCGGTACACGTGTTCTGTCTCGAGACAGCGAGTGAGGCTGCGCTGGAGCTGCGGGAACGCACAGGTGTCTACCTGCATCCGGTCCCCGCCGACGGGAGCAATGCGCAGTTCCTCGACCTCGAGGCCGTGTTCGCACGCTGTTTCGAACTGGGGATCGGAGCGATTCTGTGCGAGGGTGGGGCGGCCCTTGGTGCCAGCCTGCTCCGTGAACAGCTTGTGGACCGTCTCTACCTGTTCATCGCGCCGCGGGTCCTCGGCGGGGCTGGTGTTGCAGCGTACGCGGCCGACGCGGATCAGCTGGACTGGAATGAGTATACAGCTGCGTGTCCGCCTGCGGCTTTTGGCTCGGATACGCTGATCATACTCGACCGGATCGTGGACTGATGTTCAGTGGCATCGTCGAAGAGGTCGGGACCATCAAAAACGTGGTCGACCTAGAGTCTACACGGCGCTTCCAAGTCGAGGTGCCTGCCTTCGCCGGAGAGCTCGGGTTGGGAGATTCGGTCTGCGTCGACGGCGCCTGCCTGACTGTGACCGAGCTCGGAAAGACGGGCTTCGCGGTCGACGTGATTGGTACGACGCTCGACCGCACGCTGGCCGGAGGTTATGAAGCGGGGAGTCGAGTGAACCTTGAGCGAGCGCTCCAGATTGGCGGTCGACTGGACGGTCATCTTGTTCAGGGACATGTGGATGTGGTCGGTCACCTCATGTCATCTATCAAGGAAGGTGAGTTCTGGGTGCTCGACGTCGAGGTTCCGGACGAGGTCCTTTCCGAAACCATCGAGCACGGCTCGATTACGCTGAATGGTGTGAGTCTTACCGTGAGTGAACTTCTCGAGGGCCGGGGGGTTCGCATCGGCATCATTCCGTTTACGCATGAGCACACTAACCTGGGTCTGCTGGCTCCCGGGGACCCGGTCAACGTCGAAGGTGACCTCATCGGGAAGTACGTCGCCAGAATCCTGACCCGACGAATGAAGCCTGAGCCCGGCATCGGCTCGTGAGAGGTGTTTGAGATGAAGTTCGACCGCGTCGCGGACGCCATCGAGGATATTCGCCAAGGGCGGATGATCATCGTTGCGGACGACGAGGACCGTGAGAACGAAGGTGATCTGGTGATGGCCGCTTCGGCGATCACCCCGGAGGCGGTCAATTTCATGGCCGAGCGCGGCCGTGGGCTCATCTGCGTCACCATGTTCCCGGACCGGGCCGATGAGCTCGATCTCCCGCTGATGACGGATCGCAACACAGATCCGCACCAGACGGCCTTCACGATTTCTGTCGACGCCCACACCAAGTACGGGGTCACGACCGGGATCAGCGCTCAGGACCGAGCCAAGACGATCGAGCTCCTCGCGAATGAGGGGACGGTGCCGGACGACTTCCGTCGCCCAGGCCACGTCTTTCCCCTCCGAGCGAAGTTGGGCGGCGTCTTGCGTCGAGTCGGGCAGACCGAGGCATCCGTCGATCTCGCCCGTCTGGCTGGATTGCCCCCAGTCGGGGTCATCTGCGAAATCCTCGACGATGACGGCACGATGGCACGGCGCCCGAAGCTCGAGGAGTTCGCAGCGGAGCAGGGACTCAAGTTCATCACAGTGGCTCAGCTGGTTCGGTATCGACTCACGCGAACGCGCCTGGTCGAGCGCATTGCAGAGGCGAAGATGCCCACGGAGTATGGAGACTTCTCCGTGATCGGCTTTCGAAGTGTCGTGGATGGTCGGGAACACGTCGCCCTGGTGAGGGGAGAGGTGGCTGGCGTGGATGGCGCGCTGGTGCGGATGCACTCCGAGTGCCTGACCGGTGACGTGTTCGGCTCGAAGCGGTGTGACTGTGGAGAGCAATTGCACGCCGCGATGCGCCAGATCGATGAGGAGGGCGTCGGCGCGATCGTGTACCTGCGCCAAGAGGGACGGGGCATCGGCCTCGGTAACAAGCTGAAGGCCTATCATCTCCAAGACGGCGGGATGGACACTGTCGAGGCCAACGAAGAGCTCGGTTTCCAGCCCGACCTCCGGGACTATGGGATCGGAGCTCAGATCCTGCTGGAACTGGGTCTTCATTCGATCCGATTGCTCACGAACAACCCGCGGAAGATCGTCGGTCTGGACGGGTATGACCTCGAGATCACGGGCCGAGAGCCCCTGCGTGTCGAACCGGGTGAGTTCAACCGGGACTACCTTGCAACGAAGAAGACCAAGCTGGGGCACATTCTTTGAGCACGCTCGGGTCACCGGTGGACGAGCGTCGCGGGGAGGTCGATGCGACTGGATTGCGCGTTGTGATCATCGCAGCCCGCTTCAATGCCGAGATCACCGACAGTCTTCTGCGTGGTGCCCTCGAAGCCCTCGCCGAGCATGGGGCGCACGATGACGACCTGACCGCCATTCGGGTTCCGGGGGCATGGGAGCTTCCGCAGACGGCTGCGCGAGCGGTCGAGACCGGACGATTCGACGCGGTCATCACCCTCGGGTGTGTCATCCGCGGTGAAACGCCTCACTTCGACTACGTGTGCCAGGAGACGTCGCTCGGGCTGGGTGCCGTGGCGAGAGCGGCCGACATTCCGGTCGTCTTCGGTGTCCTGACCACCGACGATCTTGCTCAGGCTCAGGGCCGGGCAGGTGAAGGCAAGAGCAATAAGGGCTACGAGGCTGCCATGGCCGCGCTGGAGATGATCTCTGTCGGTCGATTCCTTCGGGATGGCCCATGAGCCTTGAGGAGCCACAAACCCAGCGCAAACTCGACCGCGCCGAGCGCATCGGTCGAAGTCGGGCCCGGGCCTGGGCCCTGCAGATCCATTACAAATGGGAGAGTCAGGACCTCGGAGACTCTCTGCGCGATGCGCTTGTGGATACGACTGCAACGCGCCGGATCGCCCCGTCCCGCCTTCCCTATATCCGTGAGATTCTGTCGCTCCTGGACGAGCATATGGACGAGATCGACGAGACGCTGCGTCGATATCTCGACAATTGGAGCCTCGACCGTCTTTCGCGGATCGACCGAGCGGTCCTGAGGATCGGCGCGATCGAACTCCTCTACCGCGATGACATTCCGCCCAAGGTCGCGATTCAGGAGGCGATCCACCTCGCCGAGGCCTATGGAGGAGACGATTCTCCACGGTTCGTGAACGGGGTCCTGGATGCCCTCTATAAGGCTCGAGCGAACGGGGCGTGACCTCGCCGCAAGAACCTGCCTGAGCCGCCGTGCGAATCCTGGTCGTCAACTGGTTGGATCGTGAGAATCCTCAGGCTGGAGGGGCGGAGGAGCACCTTCATGCGACCTTCAGTCGGATCGCGGCGAACGGACACGATGTAACGGCGCTCGTTTCGGGATGGCCCGGTTGCGCCCGCAGAGCGAATCTGGACGGCATCGACGTCCATCGTGCGGGGCGGCGACACACCTTTTCCGTCGCGGGCCCGTTGTACTACCGGCGGGCGCTCGCTGCTCGAGGCTTCGACGTCGTTGTGGAAGACCTCAACAAAATCCCCATGTTCACCCCCTTCTGGGTGTCAGCACCGGTCGTACTCCTGGCGCATCACCTCTTCGGCACAACGGCTTTTCAGGCGGCGAGTCCGCCGGTAGCAGCGACCACCTTGGTGCTCGAACGCACAATTCCGATGGTATACAAGGGGATCCCGTGTATCGCCGTCTCAAAGAGCACGAGGGCTGACCTCGTCGATCGTGGCCTTCGCCGAGAACTCATCGAGGTCGTACCCAATGGGGTGGACGTGGACACGTACACCCCGCGACCCGAAACCAAGACTGTCCATCCGACGTTACTCTTCCTCGGTCGGCTCAAGCAATACAAACGGGTCGATCTCGTCATCCAGGCGGTCGCGCGCCTCGCCGCCGACGGGATCGAGGTCCAACTTAGAGTCGGGGGTGCCGGGGATCAGGCCGATGCCCTCGAGGCGCTCGCGATCCGTCTGAAGGTGGACGATCGGGTCCGCTTCCTGGGGTTTGTCCCCAACGACGTGAAGCTCGACCTTCTGCAGAGTTCGTGGCTCCACGTCCTGACGTCGCCCAAGGAAGGCTGGGGGATCTCGAACATCGAAGCTGCGGCCTGTGGGACCCCGACGATCGCGAGTGATGCACCTGGACTGCGTGAATCGGTCCTGCATGAGCGTACTGGTCTTCTGGTTCCCCACGATGACATCGACGCACTCGCCGATGCAATCCGGTCCTTGATTCGTGATCCTGGGCGCCGGACACGTATGTCGCTGGATGCACGCTCGTTTGCCGAGGAGTATTCATGGGACGCGTCTGCACGACGTGTAGAAGCCGTTCTGAGCCGGGTGGTCGACCGTTCAGGGCCAGCGTAAATTACGCAGAGGTTGCCATCCCATCTGACAGGAAGTGCAGGATGAGAGTCAGCATCACCGGAAGGCACTGTGAGGTCCCTCAGAAGATCCTCGCCCGAACTGAGAGTCACATCGGCGGTCGTACCAAATACGAGCCCCGCGCGACTGCTGCGGAGGTCGTCTACACCGAAGAGAAGCGTACCTGTCAGGTGGAAGTGATCGTCCACATCGATGGTGCGCCGCATGTTACGGCGCACGGCGAGGGAAGCGACTTCCGCGCAGCGCTCTCGGGTGTTCTGGATCGTGTGCGCCGATTACTCCGAGACGCTCGGTCGAAGCGCGTGGATCACAGAGCTCCGCCGCTTTCCAAAAGCGCCTCTTAGGAGTAGTCCGCTGACTTCCAGGTCCATCACGGTCAGGGAGATCCTGGAGGCGAAGCAGGAGACGCTCGCCCTCGAGGCCCTCACGCCGGCAGGTCTGGAGCGACGGGTAAGTGATCCGGACGTGACGGCGCCTGGACTGGCTCTTGCCGGGTACACGGCACGGGTAGTCGACGGCCGGATGTGGGTCTTCGGTGAGACGGAGATGGCCTACCTCGCCACAATGGAGCCTGCCGAAGCCTCGGCGCGACTCGGGGTGTTGTTCGGGTTCGACGTCCCGGCGGTCTTCGTCTCGAAGGGCCTCGACGTTCCCGAGTACTTCCTCGCCGCAGCATCGGCCAATGAAGTCCCGGTTCTGCGGTCACCGAAGAGCACGAAGGAGGTGTATCAGCTGCTGAAGTCCTTCCTGGAGCTTCAGCTCGCGCCGCGGACGACCCTGCATGGTTCGCTCGCCAGCGTGTACGGCGTCGGTCTGCTGTTCGTAGGCGAAAGCGGGGTTGGTAAGAGCGAGTGTGTTCTGGATCTGGTCGAGCGTGGACACCGTCTTGTAGCGGACGATCTCGTGATCGTCACTCGCCACGGCCACGATGTGATCATGGGGCAGGGGCACGAACTCCAGGGCCACCACATGGAGATCCGTGGCGTCGGGATCATCGACATCTCGGCCTTGTTCGGTGTCCGCGCTATCCGGCAGCAGAAGAGAATCGAAGTCCTGGTCCACCTCGAACTGTGGGATCAGGATCGTGACTATTCGCGCACTGGCCTCGAGGAGGACGTCGAAGAGGTTCTCGGCGTGCCAATCCCGCGCGTGACCGTTCCGCTCAATCCGGGAAAGAATGTCACGGTGATTGCGGAGGTCGTAGCGATGAACCATCTCCTCAAGTTCTCGGGTGTGAACTCCGCCGCGCGATTCGACCGGAAGCTCCGCCAGTACCTCGAGCAGGACTACGAGTAACGATGTCAAGCGGACCCATACAAGGCGTGGTGATCGCATTCATTGGCGCATGGGGGATCCTCAGTTGAGTGCAGGACAGTGGATTCAGCGCACGGTGGAAATCGTGAATGTGGCCGGCCTGCATGTCCGCCCTGCGGCGGAACTCGTGAAGCTTGCGGGACGCTACTCCGCCGACATCCGCCTGGAGAAGGAAGGTCTGGAGGTGGACCTGAAAAGCATCATGGGCGTGCTCATGCTCGCAGCAGAGCGCGGTACGCAGCTGAGGATCTCAGCCAACGGCGCAGACGCGGAAGAAGCTGTCCGTGCGCTTTCGGACCTCGTCAGTCGCGGCTTCGGCGAACTGGAGGCCTGAGTTGTCGATCGTACTCGATGGCTCACCGGCCTCGGAGGGAATCGTCGCAGGGCCGGTCTTCGTGCTCGACTGGGGACTTCCCACGGTCGCACACGAGTCGATCGCGGACGACGCCATCGAAGACGAGATCGTTCGCTTTGACGAAGCTCGGCAGTGGGCCACAGAGCGACTTCAAGAGATCAAGGAGCAGACCGAGGGACGGCTCGGGGCGGTCGAGGCTCGCATCTTCGATCCACAGCTTCTCATGCTCCAGGACCTAGAGGTCGTGGATGGCACGGCTCGCTACATCCGTGAAAATCGTCTGAGTGCTGCCCGGGCCTTCGAACTGCGCATGCTTGAACTGCGCTCGATGTGGAGTCGCACATCGCACCCGATGGTGCTCGATCGCCTGAACGACCTCGAAGACCTCATGATCAGGGTTCTGCGCAGACTCCTGGGTATGAATGATCCCTCGGACCTGGACCCTCTGCAGGAAGCGGCGATCGTCGTCGCGCAGAATTTGACACCGAGCCTGATCGTGCAGCTGGATCCGGACAATGTGCTGGGCATCGCGACAGATCATGGCACAAGAACTGCGCACTGGGCCATGCTCGCTCGCTCGATGAACATTCCGGCGGCCGTCGGCCTCGGCGGCGCGTCCAAGCGCGCCTCAAACGGCCAACAGGCGATCCTCGATGGTCGGATCGGGCGGTTCGTGCTCCAGCCGGAAGAGGACGAGCGCAACCGCTTCGAGGCCCGTCGGAAGCAGCATTCCGATTGGGAGGAGGAGATTTCGGCGATCGCTGTGCTGGAATCGGTGACCCAGGACGGTCAATACGTCGAGCTACGAGGTAACTTGGATCTCCCGGGTGAGGCGGAGCGTTTACTGGCACGCGGCGCAGTAGGAATCGGGCTCTACCGCACTGAATTTCTGGTGGTCGGTCGGAATTCGATGCCCAACGAAGAAGAACAGTACGAGGCCTATCGGTACGCTGCCGAAGCGTTCCAGAACGGTGCCGTCTGTATCCGGACCTTCGACCTCGGCGGCGACAAGTTCCCGATGTCCCTGAACATGCCCCCGGAGGAGAACCCCTTCCTGGGGTGGCGCGCAATCCGCGTGTGTCTCGATCAGCCGGACCTCTTCCGGACCCAGCTGCGGGCGCTTCTGCGTGCAACGGCACACGGCGACGTGCGGTTCATGATCCCGTTGGTCAATGACGTTGAGGAGATCCGGGAGGTCCGCGCTCTTCTGCAGGAGGAGGCAGAGGGACTTCGTCGCGACGGCATCCCGTTCAACGAGGGTTACAAGCTGGGCGTGATGATCGAGACACCGGCGGCGGCCCTCGATGCCGCCGAACTTGCGCGCTACTCGGATTTCTTCTCGATCGGCACGAATGACCTCATCCAGTACACGCTCGCCGTGGACCGAACCAATACGCGGCTTGCGAAGCTGTACAACCCGTTTCATCCGGCTGTCGTGCGGCAGCTGCATCAGGTCGCTCGGGTCGGACGAGCGGCTGGAATCGAGGTGAGCGTCTGCGGTGAGATGGCCTCTCACCCTCTGGGGGCGTTCCTGCTGATCGGTCTCGATATCACGGCACTGTCCATGGCGTGGCCGTCACTCCCGGAGATCAAACGCCTCGTGCGAGACGTGCGTATGGAGGATGCCCGTTCGGCTGCGCGGAAGGCCCTCGCGGCGCCCACCGCCCACGATGTTACACGCTGTCTTGTCGAGGGCATTGGGGACTCGGTCGACCTGTCTGTCTTCTCTGGTCGCTGGAGCTTGTCGCTACCCGCGTGATTGGGTAGGGTGAAGGCGCCTTTTATGGCTTCGTTCGAAGCCCTGTCTCCGCTGCACAGCCCCCGCAGGAGTCGCCCGTTGAGCACGACGCTCTTTACCTCGGAATCTGTGACCGAGGGCCATCCGGACAAGATCGCCGATCAGATCTCGGATTCGGTGCTCGACCACATGCTCGCTCAGGATCCGAAGTCCCGCGTGGCCTGCGAGACGCTCGTGACCACGGGTCTGGCGCTGATCGCGGGTGAGGTCACGACCTCCGGCTACGTACACTTGCCCGATGTCGTTCGAGGAACCTTGCAGCGGATCGGGTACACGAACTCCGCGTATGGCATCGATTCCGCGACTTGTTCGGTCCTCACCAGTCTGGATCGTCAATCGCTGCACATTGCCATGGGTGTCGACACGGGCGGCGCTGGGGATCAGGGCATGATGTTCGGGTATGCCTCGGACGAGACGCCTGAGTTCATGCCAGCCACGATCCACTACGCGCATGCCCTGACGCGTCAGCTCGCGAAGGTGCGTCGCAGTGGTGAGCTTCCCTGGGTCCGCCCAGACGGAAAATCCCAGGTGACCATCGAATTCGACGGTGACACACCCGTTCGAATCCACACCGTCGTCGTGAGCACTCAGCACGACGAGGACGTGAGTCAGGACGACATCGTGTCCGGGATTGCCGAGAAGGTCGTCAAACCCGTTCTCCCGTCAAATCTGTATGACCCCGATGACTGCATCCTTCACGTGAATCCGACGGGGCGCTTCGTGATCGGTGGCCCTCATGGGGACGCAGGTCTGACCGGTCGCAAGATCATCGTTGACACCTACGGCGGCGTGGGACGGCATGGAGGTGGCGCCTTTTCCGGAAAGGACGCGACCAAGGTGGATCGCTCCGCGGCGTATGCGTCGCGCTGGGCAGCCAAGAACGTTGTCGCAGCCGGGCTGGCGCGGCGTTGCGAGATTCAGCTCGCCTACGCGATCGGCGTGGCCGAGCCGGTGTCTGTTCATGTCACGACATTCGGTACGAGTGAGCTTCCCGAGGACGTGCTGTCCGAGGCGGTTTCGGAGGTGTTCGATTTCCGCCCGGCCACCATCATCGAAACGCTGGGACTGCGTAACCCGATCTTCACTCCGACTGCAGCGTACGGACACTTCGGACGTACACCGGAGACTCGTGTTCCCGATTCCTCCGAGAGCGGGGAAGAGGTCCGGTTCTTCTCCTGGGAGGACACGAACCGGGTGGACGACCTCAAGACCGCTGCGGGGGCCTGACGGGACCGCACGCGGGCGGGGAGGCGGTAGAACCCCTGCGAGACTCGGGAGTATTGGGGACGTCGCGGGTCGCTGACCCGTTCAGCCCATCGTCACGGAGCAAACGAGCGCGTGCTGGTCGAAGTGAGGGTTCAGAGTCTGGCTCTGGATCGAAGCACGAACACCCCCGTCGTCATCCTTCAGGAGGTCGACGGCGATCGGGTGTTGCCGATCTGGATCGGGCCGGCGGAGGCGAGTTCGATTGCGATGCGTCTGGCCGAAATGGACAGCCCCCGTCCGCTCACGCACGATCTCTTCTGCTCGGTCCTTCAGCAGCTCGGTGGGGTGGTCACCAAGGTGATCATCACCAGGGTTCAAAAGAGCACCTATTACGCCGAGTTGGTCGTCAGCCGGAATGGCGAGGTCATCAGCATCGATGCCCGACCCTCGGACTCGATTGCCGTAGCGCTGAGAGCCGATGCGCGGATCATGGCCGATGACTCCCTCCTCGAGATCGCTACGATCGAGATTGCAGAGGAAGAGTCAGTCGGTGATCCCGAATCCGTCATGGAGCGCATCGAGGTCATCGACCATGACAAGGAAATGGGACCCGAGGAGCTCAAGGAGCACCTCCGCCGTCTCAACCCCGAGGATTTTGGTCGCTTCATCCCCTGATCCCAGGGGGCGCACCGAGCGAGGCGAGGTACGCAGGAGTGGCAGGCTCCGGACGATCGGTCTCTGGCTCATCGTTCTGGCTGTGGGGTGCATGCCTGCGGCGGTTCACGGGCAGAACCCGATTCTGTCCGGCACCGCCTTCTTGGGGGACACCGTCATGTCCGAGGGCACAGTCGTGTTACACCATCTGTCCCAGGGCATCCAGGGCGAGTTGGACTCACTGCGGCTCGGGCCTGGTGGGTCGTTCCGTTTCACGCTGCCGAGCGCCCCTGATCCCACCCTCAGCGACATCTTCTTCGCCTCGGTACGGCACGACGGTGTGCTGTACTTCGGACCGATGATTACCGTTTCGGAGCAGCTCGATTCCCTTTATCAGGTGAACGCATACGATACGTTGCTGGCGCCGACGGAAGGCCTGCCGGTCACGCTCCAGTCACGAAGCGTCTTCATCGAGCCGGATTCGACCGACTGGCGTGTCACGGATCTCTTCGAGCTCCGCAATGACGAGCCTCGGACTATTGTAGCGCGCTCCGGAGGATACACATGGCGCCATCCCATGCCGGCCGGGGTTCGAGAGGTGGATGCGGGGGAAGGAGAGCTGGCCGCAGATGCGGCTCAGTTCCTGAATGGAGAAGTCGTCGCACGGGCGGCCCTGCCTCCCGGTGGCCGCCTCTTCGTCGTCCGCTACCGGATCGACTCTCTGTTCATCCCTTTGCCGGTCCAGACCGGGACCGAGCGACTCGATGTGCTGGTCCGAGAGCCGGCGCCGACCATTGCAATCGATGGGCTGGAGTTCATGGAACGGCAGGAATTTGAAGCCGGGTCTACGTATAGGCGCTTCGCTGGCGCAAATCTGGTGGGCCCGGCTATTACGATCGTGCAGACGGAGGATATCACACCGCCCAGAGTGGAATGGGCCGCAGTCCTGCTCGCTCTGATTCTCACGGCGGCCGGGGTCGTGGTGCTGCGCCCCCGCTCGACGAACAAGCCTGTCGCGGTCCCCGCGCTCGACCGACAGCAGCTACTCCTGCAGGTCGCTCGGCTGGATGAAGGCTTTGATCGCTCGCCTCGGTCTGATACAGAGCGACAGGCCTACGAGCAGCGCCGCTCCGAGCTTCTTCGACGCGCTCGGTCGTTGAGCTGACCTGTGGCACCTGTCACCACCCGAGCTGTGCTCCTGCGCGGGCACGACTACGGGGATACCAGTCGGATCCTGCGCTTCTTCACCAAAGATCATGGACTCGTCAGCGTCATTGCTCGAGGCGTCAGGGGCCGAAGCGGGAAGGGGGCGACGACCCTCGCGACCTTCGCGTCCGGCGATCTGACGGTGTACATGAAAGCGCAACGTGATCTGCATACGATGAAGGACTTCGCTTGCGCGGCTACGCGGGATGAATTGGCGGCGCACCTGCTTCGCTTCTCCGCGGCCTCTGCCGCTGCGGAACTCGTGCTCTCTCACGCGGAAGCTGATCCTCAGCCGGGTGTATTCGATACACTGGAATCCGGGCTGGACGCTCTGGGGGTCGCTGAGCCCGGCGTTCTTCCCGGGACGGCGCTGGCGGTTCTCTGGACCATCACGGAGTCCTTCGGTTTCGCTCCTCAGCTCGACGGCTGTGTCCGGTGCGATGAGCCCCTCGATGACGAGGAGGTCGGGCGCTTCGACTTCTCCGCGGGAGGGATGCGCTGCGCGGAGTGTTCGGAGGATGCGGCAGGCCCACGCGTCGGGCCGATTGCTCGCACTCAGCTGGTCACGCTTCTGGCAGGGCAGGTGCCGGTCGGCCTGAGCCACACGCGCCGCCACCTCGGGCTCGTCTCGGACTTCATTGCCTACCACGTGGTCAGCAGACCCCTCAAGTCTCTTCGCTTCCTTGGAAGCATGCTTCCTTCAGACGACGCGGAGATGCCTGTTGGCTAGCGTGATCCTCGGCACCGCCGGGCACATCGACCACGGGAAGACTGCGCTGGTGCGCGCGCTCACCGGAACCGATACCGATCGTCTCAAGGAAGAGAAGTCTCGTGGTATCACGATCGAGCTTGGCTTCGCCGAGCTGGCGGCCGAAGGGAGACCTCATTTCGGTGTCGTTGACGTTCCCGGTCACGAAGCGTTCGTGCGTGCAATGGTTGCGGGCGCGGCCGGAATGGACGTCGTGCTGCTCGTGGTCGCCGCCGACGAAGGTGTGATGCCGCAGACTCGCGAGCACCTTTCGATTGTCGAACTCCTTGCCGTTCCCGAGCTTGTCGTTGCGATCACCAAGTGTGACGCGGTGGACGAGGAGTGGCTCGAGCTGGTCGATGCGGATATTGAAGACGTGCTGTCGAGCACGCCGTACGGGGATGCCCCGAGAATTCACACATCTGCGCTTGCGGGCACGGGACTCGAAGACCTACTCGACGCGCTATCGACTGCTGCGGACCGGGTTCATGCTGCTGATCGAACGGACCTCGCGCGTCTACCGCTGGATCGTGTCTTCACCATACAGGGCACGGGGACGGTGGGCACCGGCACACTGTGGAGTGGGGTGATCGATGCCGGTGCGAAGGTCCGGCTCCTCCCCGACGAACTCGACGCCAGAGTACGGAGCCTGCAGGTGCACGGCCGAGAGGCAGACCGTGCAGAAGCCGGGGATCGTGCCGCGTTAGCTCTTACGGGGGAGGGAGGCGACCGTGAGCGGGTGTCCAGAGGGTCCGTACTCGTCACGGATCCAGCATGGACGCCGAGCTGGATGCTCACGACGCGTATTCGGCTCATTGAAGACACTGCCTGGCTGCTCGAACACAATCAGCGGGTCCATGTGCATCACGGTACAGCGGAGGTGCTCGCGCGGTGCGCGCTGCTCGAGTCAGAGCCGCTCGCTGCCGGTGATTCGGGGTGGGTGCAGCTTCGTCTGGAAGAGCCACTTGTGGCGCGCACCGGCGACCGCCTCGTGATCCGAGCTTATTCACCGGTCACGACCATGGGCGGAGGTCTCGTCGCTGAGCCAGCGCCTCCGAAGAGGAACCGGCTGACGGACCTACAGCGTGATCAGCTGAACCAGCTCGTGGACGGTTCCGTGGAGGAACGGTCATCAGCCGCTGTCGCGCTCGCTGGTTGGGCGGGCGTCACGCAGGCACGACTGCCTATCGTCACAGGAGCAACGCCGCCGGAATGTGCGGATGCTGTCCACTCGATACTCAGCGAGGGCGTGCTGCGGGCCGGGACGCTCCTGGTATCGGCCGCTGTGCGACAGGAAGCAGAAGAGAGGGTGCTGGCTGCTCTGGATGCCGGCCATGTTGAGGACTCGCTCCGAGTCTCAGTCCCGCTAGCGCGCATTCGAGCAGGGCTGCCCGATTGGGCACCCCCCGAACTCGCCGACCCGATCATCGATGCTCTGTGCGATGCCGGGAAGCTGGAGCGGGCGGACGGCGGTGTGCGGCGGGCGGGCTTCCGCCCCGAGCTGACGCCCGATCAGGAAGCGGCCTCCG
>Ga0209631_10001270_pt1 | contig 32543 bp, 31 predicted proteins | sample COG_08_FD_184752 | JGI IMG/M metagenome (GOLD analysis project Ga0209631, IMG submission 184752) | Pelagic Microbial community sample from North Sea - COGITO 998_met_08 (SPAdes) (version 2) | ecosystem: Environmental > Aquatic > Marine > Neritic zone/Coastal water | place: Helgoland, sampling... | reverse complement strand
CCAACTATCGCACCAAATCGTCCATCACTATGACCAGATGCAAGGATATTTATTTTAGTTTCAGACTTCCAACAATAACTTATCATCATTAACTGACTATGCCAGAATGCTAAAATAAATGGTTTATTATTTTTCCAGAAAAATTGTGGTGTTTCTATATTTTTAATAATTATGGATGAAGTTACCGCTACCAATTTAATATATATGACACTAACTAATGCCAGCAATTGTTGTATAAAATAATTCTTTATTATTTTTTTTTTAATTTTCATTTGATTTTTCTTGCAATTGTAATTTTTTGTAAACTGCAGAATGTTCCATCAAATGTTCATGATTGCCTTTATTTTCAATTTTACCATTTTCAATTGTGAAAATAATATCCGCATCTTTAATTGTACTTAACCTATGAGCAATTATGATTGTAGTTTTGTCTTTCATTAATTCATCTAGTGCTTTCTGTATTTCTCTTTCTGTTAAATTGTCTAAAGATGATGTGGCCTCGTCCATAACTAAGATTGGTGCGTTTTTAATTAACGCTCTTGCAATTGCTATTCTTTGTCTTTGTCCACCTGATAATTTTATTCCACTTTCTCCAACAACCGTATGTAATTTCTCAGGTAGTTGATCTGCAAATTTACTAACGCCTGATAGCTTTGCTATTTCTTGAATTTTCTTATCGTCAGAAGACATATTACCATATCTAATATTATCCAAAATACTCTCATTAAATAAAAGGGTTTCTTGAGTGATTAGCGAAATATTTTCCCTCAAATCAAAAAGAGATAGCGATTTAATATTATGATTATCAATTTTAATATCACCAGAATAATCATCATAAAATCTAAGCAATAGATTTATTAATGTTGATTTTCCACTTCCTGACAAACCAACAAAAGCAGTTTTTTTGCCAGACTCAATTGTTAGATTGATACTTTCTAAAATATTTTTTTCTTCAAAAGAGAAATTAATATTATTAAATTCAATATTTCCATTTAAATTAATATTTTTAGACTCTAAATGTTTTTCTGACTTATCTTTTGATGTATCTAGCAACAAAAAAATTCTTTCTGCACCTGCTAATCCTTCTTGAACACTTATGTTAAGATTGCCAAGAGCTTTTACAGGCTGATACGCTAAAAGGAGACTTACTAGAAAACTCATAAATTGACCTGTTGTCATAGTTTCATTTAAAACAAATACTCCCCCTGCATAAATTGATACAGCAACAGCTAAACTTCCAATAAACTCCATTAAGGGGCTTAATCTATTACTTATAAAAGCTGATCTGATAAAATTTTTTTTTATATATTCTATGTTATTAAAAGCTCTTTTCTTCTCGAACTTTTCTCTGTTGTAAGCCTTAACTTGGCGTATTCCTTTTATGCTTTCAGATAACACATTAGAAAATTTTGCTATTTCATTTTGAATTTCATAAGTAATTTTTCTGATGCTTTTTCCAATTTTTCTTATTGGCCAAATTGCTAAAGGAAAAGCAAAGAATGCAAAAAGTGTTAAAGACCAACTTTGATAGAACATATTGCCCAGTAAAAAAACAATTACTAATATATCTTTGATTACAGCAGTAACTGATTTTACAATTGCCATTCTTAAATAATATGTGTCATTAATTAATCTAGATATTAGGTTCCCTGATTTAGAATCATTAAAATAAGTTAAATTTAGATACATTAGTTTTTCAAACATTTGTGATTGCAGTTTTGCAATGATGGAATGTGCCACTTTACTCATTTGATAAGAGTGAGTGTAAGTTGCTAATCCTTTGCATAAAGTTACTAAAATTATGGCAATAGGAATTAAAAATAACATATCTTTATTTCCTTTAATTAAAACCTCATCTAGGGCAGGCTGTACTAACCAAGCATGTAAACCTGTAGCACCAGCTGAAATAATCATCATTAATAAAGCAATAAAGATTGTAATTTTATGACTTAATAAATAATTATTAATAAGGCGTGAAATAACAGAATTTTTATTTACGTTGAAATATCCCATGTTTTTAAAAGCTCAGTAAATATAGAAAAATAATAGCACCAAAAACGTTGTTTTGGCGGAATTTTTTTCCAGAATTTTGTTCAGATTTATGATCCCACTTTAATATATTTGCAATAATATAGATAAAGATACACAAATACACTAGCAGTTTAAGAATTTCAAAAGTTTGATTTAATGTCAAGTAACCAATCATGATTAGCATTAAGGCATAAGAAGTTATGACTAAATATTTACCTTTATCTTCAAATAGAACAGCTGTTGATTTTATACTATTTTTTTTATCATCTGTTAAATCTTGATAAGCATAAATTGTATCATATCCAATAGTCCATAAAACACACGCTAGATATAAAATTAAATATTCTTTTGTTATAGTTCCGTAAAATTCTACTGAACAAATTATTACCCCCCAATTAAAAATGATACCAAGAAATAATTGAGGCCAAAAAGTTATACGTTTCATTAATGGATAAAGTACAATTAAAGGAGTACACAAGAACCCTACTAAAACAGTTTCAGTTTTAAATTGTAATAAAATTAATAACCCAATAACTAAAAGCACAAATAAAAAAATAATTGCATTAAAATTAGTTATTTTTTTTGATGCAAGGGGTCTTGTTGCTGTTCTTTCAATTTTAGAATCTATATCTTGATCAATTAAATCATTAATGATGCAACCGGCACTTCTCATGATCACTGATCCAATAATAAAAATAATATAGTAGCCAAGCAAATATTGTTCAGAAAATTCTAAGTAAGCAATAGAAAACCAACAGGGCCATAGCAGAAGCATGAATCCTATAGGCTTATTTAACCGAATTAATTCAAAATAATTATGTATTTTTTCAGGAAATATTTTATCCATCTTGATATAAAGATTATAATAATAATTCTAATACCCTAATGTGATGAAAAAGTCTAAAACCCGATTGTTTATAGAAAAAAAGATCTCTCAAAACTTATTAATATATATTAAGGAAAAACAGCATCATTTTCTTAAAAATGTTCTCAGGGTTAAATTAAATGATGCAATCAATGTATTTGATGGAGTTACAGGAGAGTGGAGATCACAAGTTATTTCAATTTCAAAAGACAAAACAGCTTTAAAGATTGAAAAAAAAATTAGAGAATTTGAAACACAACCTGATATTTGGTTAATATTTGCTCCAATTAAATTATTTCGCTTAAATATTATAATACAAAAAGCAGTAGAGTTAGGTGTTTCAAAGTTTATCCCATGTAAAACTGAATTTTCAAATTTTGATAAATTAAATTATAAAAATTTAGAACTAAATGCTATTGAAGCTGCTCAACAATGTGAAAGATTAGATGTCCCAAAAATAGAAAAAATTATTAATTTAGATATGATGATAAAAGAATTGCCAGATGATCGTGCTCTAGTGTTTTGTGATGAGTCAGATACTAACCTCCCCTCTATATATGATGAGCTGAGATCAAATTTAAATAAATATTTAAAATGGTCCGTAATTATCGGTCCTGAAGGTGGCTTTAGTATTGAGGAGAGAGAATTAATTAAAAAACAAAAAAACGTTCTTCACGTGACATTGGGTTCAAGAATATTGAGATCTGATACAGCTGCAATTTCTTCCTTATTTTGTATACAATCTATGGTTGATAAGCGACAACCTGTCCTAAAATAAACCCAAGTTTAATTGCTTAAACTACTGATAATTTAAAAATATAGTATATATACATTCAAAAATGAAAATATTTCTATTTCTAGTTTCGATATTAATTAGTTTGCCAGTTTTATCGAACGGTGCAACTGATTGGCAATTAGGCTTTCAAGAGCCAGCAAGCCCTGTAATGCAGAGTGTTTTTGATCTGCATAACTTTGTTCTAATAATGATGACAGCAATTACAGTTTTCGTACTATTCTTGCTAATTTATGTATCTATACGTTTTCGAAAAAAAGCAAACCCAACACCTTCAAAAAGAACTCACAATGCTCTTTTAGAAACATTGTGGACGGCTATCCCAGTAGTCATACTAATATTTATGGCTGTTCCGTCATTTAAACTTCTCTATGAGCAAGATGTAATTCCAGAAGCCGATATGACAATAAAAGTTATTGGCCATCAATGGTACTGGGAATATCAATATCCTGAACATGATGATCTGTCTTTTGAAAGTTATCTAATTCCTGAGGAAGAACTAAAGGAAGGGGAGCCTAGGTTACTTACTGTTGACAATAGACTCGTATTACCCGTTAATAAAAATATTCACGTTTTAGTCACCGCTGGAGATGTTTTACATAGTTTTGCTATGCCTTCCCTTGGCGTGAAGAAAGATGCAGTACCTGGAAGATTAAATGAAACATGGATGAGAATTGACAGACCAGGGATTTATAGAGGTCAATGTTCAGAGATTTGTGGCACTGGACATGGGTATATGCCTGTAGTAATTGAGGCACTTAGTGAAGAAGAATTTGCTGCTTGGGTAAATGAAGCTAAAAATGAATTTGCAGAATTAAATAATAGAACAATCGCATTATCAAAATAGGAGAAAATTATGAGTTACGGAGAGTCTGTTAGTCACGATCACGATCATCACGATCATAAACCAGGCTTTATTAAACGTTGGTTTTTTTCTACTAACCATAAAGACATAGGAACTCTATATATTATTTTCGCTTTGGTTGCCGGTTTAATAGGAGGTTTCTTCTCTCTTGTTATGAGAGCAGAATTGGCAGCTCCTGGATTAGATATTGTCGCAGATGGTCAAGCTTGGAATGTAATTATTACAGCTCATGGTTTGCTCATGGTTTTCTTTGTTGTTATGCCTGCATTGATAGGTGGTTTTGGTAATTGGTTTGTACCTTTAATGATCGGTGCACCTGATATGGCTTTTCCTAGAATGAATAATTTTAGTTTCTGGGTTCTTGTACCCGCTTTAGTACTTTTAATTGTCTCTGCTACTATTGGAACTGGTGCTGGAACAGGATGGACCATCTATCCACCATTATCTAATAAACTTGGTCATGCAGGACCTTCTGTTGATATGGCAATTTTTGCGCTCCACTTAGCTGGAGCCTCCTCAATACTAGGGGCAGTGAATTTCATTACAACTATTTTAAATATGAGAACCCCAGGAATGACTATTCACAAGATGCCTCTTTTTGTATGGGCTATGCTAATCACAGCTTTCTTATTATTATTAGCTGTTCCTGTTCTAGCAGGAGCTATAACTATGCTTCTAACTGATAGAAATTTTGGTACTGCTTTTTTTAATCCTGCAGGTGGTGGAGATCCAGTTTTATTTCAACACTTATTTTGGTTTTTTGGACATCCTGAAGTTTATATTATGATTTTACCTGCTTTTGGAATTGTTAGCCAAGTTATTTCAACCTTTTCGAGAAAACCAGTGTTTGGTTATTTAGGAATGGTATACGCAATGGTATCTATTGGTTTTATTGGTTTTATTGTTTGGGCTCACCATATGTTTACAGTTGGTTTGAGTGCTGATTTAAGAGCATACTTTATGTTAGCCACTATTATAATAGCCGTTCCTACTGGTATAAAAATTTTTAGTTGGATTGCAACAATGTGGGGTGGTTCATTAACCTTTGAGACTCCGATGTTATTCGCTATTGGATTTGTCTTTTTATTTACCCTAGGGGGAGTAACAGGTGTAATTCTAGCAAATGCAGGAATTGATACAGTTATGCATGATACTTATTATGTTGTTGCTCATTTCCATTATGTTCTAAGTATGGGTGCTATGTTTGGTATATTCGCTGGAATTTATTATTGGTTTGGAAAAATGTCAGGACGACAATACAATGAATTTTTTGGAAAATTACACTTCTGGTTATTTTTTATAGGTGTTAATGTAACATTCTTTCCTCAACATTTTTTAGGTTTAGCAGGCATGCCAAGACGTATTCCCGATTATCCTGATGCTTATGCAGGTTGGAATTTAGTTTCTACTTATGGATCTTACATCTCATTTGCAGCAACTTTAATATTCTTCTTTTCGATTGTTTACTCACTTTTCTTTGGAAAAAAAGCTGCAGCTAATCCATGGGGAGAAGGTGCTGACACATTAGAGTGGACTCTTTCATCGCCTCCACCTTTCCACCAATTTGAGACTTTACCAGAGTTTAAAGAATAAGACTGGTGAATAATTCACCCTCAGAAGTAAGATATAGTGAAAACTCTTTTGTAAAAAAATTACAAGGATATTTTTATTTAATGAAACCCAGAGTAATGATCCTTGTGATTTTTACGGCTTTTGTTGGAATGATGTTAGCTCCTGAAACAATATCACCAATCAACTATTTTTATGTATTGCTATCAATAAGTTTAGGTGCAGGATCATCAGCTGCTATTAATATGTGGTTCGATGAAGATATTGATAAAAGTATGGAAAGAACAAAAACTAGACCCATACCACTTGGTATTATTTCAAAAACTGAAGCATTATTTTTCGGTTTTTTTACAGGTATAATTTCTCTTTTGATTATGTATTACGTTAGCAATACTTTAGCGACAAGCTTGCTCCTATTCACAATATTATTTTATATTGTAATTTATACATTTTGGTTAAAACGATCAACCTCACTAAATATTGTTATAGGTGGAGCAGCAGGAGCCATACCACCTATCATTGGTTGGGTTACGATTGTGCCTGAAATTAATTATTTACCTATAATGATGTTCATGATTATTTTTTTTTGGACTCCACCACATTTCTGGGCTTTGTCAGTTTATAGGTTTAATGATTATGAAAAAGTAAAAGTTCCAATGCTACCTAATGTAAAGAGTATAGCTGATACAAAAAACCAGATCATTTATTATACAATAATCTTAATTCTTTTAAGTTATACCCCTTTATATAGTAACCTGATTGGATATCTTTATTTTATGATAGTTACTGTTTTGAATTTTGTTTTAATTCGAAGTGCTTTTAAGTTAAAGAATTCCGAAGAGGTGAAAGGTGTGCCTAATAAAGAAGGATTAAGATTTTTTGCTTTAACAATTTTTTATTTATTTAGTTTATTTAGTGCACTTTTAATCGATAATTTAATCTTATTATGAAAAATCCAAAAAAAAGAAATTATATCACCCTTTTGATATTATTAGCAATTGTTGCCTTTTTTTATTTATGGACAATGTATAAAGCTAACATACTTGGAGTTTAGGTGACTGCTAAATACCGTACAGTTATAATGCTGTTCTCTTTAGTTTTCTTAATGACTTTACTTGTTGCTTTTTCTGTCCCTCTCTATAATTTATTTTGTCGTGTAACAGGTTATGGAGGAACAACTAGTTTTTCAGAAACTTTTTCCCCAATTACCTTAGAGCAAGATATTGCCCTTCAATTTAATGCAGATGTAAATGATAGTATTAATTGGTCATTTGAAGCTCCTAAAAATATAACCTTTAAAATAGGAGAGAATAAAATAGTTAAATACAAAGCTACCAACCTGTCTGGTACCACCACTACTGGGACTGCGACATTTAATGTCCTTCCAGAAAAAGTTGGTCCTTATTTTATCAAGACACAATGTTTTTGTTTTGAAAAACAAACACTTGAGCCAAATCAAACAGTCGAAATGCCAGTTGTTTTTTATATTGATCCTTCTATTGTAGAGGATCCAGGTATGTCTGATATTGATACGATAACATTGTCATATACATTTTTTAAATATATAGAGTAATTAATTTATGAGTGAAAATTCTTCAGTAGGTCAAAAACACCCTTATCATTTAGTTGATCCGAGCCCACTTCCATTCCTGTCGTCTATAGCAGGTCTAGCAATGGCTGCTGGATTAGTTTTCTATATGCACTATGACACTAAATGGTTATTAATTCTTGGAACCATAGGATTATTAACAGTCATGTTTTTATGGTGGAGAGATGTAATTAAAGAGTCAACATTTCAGCAAGTTCACACACCTGTGGTTGAGCTTGGTTTGCGTTATGGTATGGCTCTCTTTATTGCTTCCGAAGTAATGTTCTTTGTTGCTTTCTTCTGGGCATTTTTTGATGCAAGTTTAACACCTAAGTTACCTATAGAAGAGTTTGCAGAAACTTTTGATTCTAATGGAGCTGTTGGAGTCTGGCCTCCTGAGGGTATTAAAACATTTGATCCTTTAGATATTCCTTTCTTAAATACACTTATTTTATTAATGTCTGGGACTACTTGTACTTGGGCCCATCATGCAGTTCGCGAAGGGCATAGAGATCAAGCAATTCAAGCTCTTTGGTTAACTGTTGGGCTTGGTGTTTGTTTTACACTTCTTCAGGCATTTGAATATTATGAAGCTGTTCATCATTATTTTAAGTTTACTGATGGAATTTACCCTTCTGTTTTTTATATGGCAACAGGCTTCCATGGCTTCCATGTTATGGTGGGAACTATCTTTTTAGGTGTTTGTTTATTTAGAGTATATAAAAATCATATGACACCAGATAGACATTTTGGTCTAGAAGCTGCTGCTTGGTACTGGCATTTTGTTGATGTTGTTTGGTTATTTTTATATGTCTGTGTTTATATCTGGGGTGCATAAATTTTTAAGTCTCTTTCTTATCCTTTTTTAATCTTTACAATATTTTCTATTTTCTTAACTATTAGCTTAGGAATTTGGCAACTTAAAAGACTTGAGTGGAAGCAGAGTTTAATCAATACATTTGAGCAAACATCTTCTAAGATAGCTGTTGATTTACAGTTTGCAGAAAAAACTGAATTTCAAAAAGTAAAAGTTAATGCAAAAATAAATAGAAAATTTAAAATTTTTTTTCCAGCAAAAACATTGAATGGCAAAAGTGGTTTTAGATTGGCAAGTATTTTACAAACTATTGATAGTGAAAATATTCTTGTTGATGAAGGATGGTATAATCAAGATAAGCATGAATATTTTTTAAAAAATGATAAAATTTTTAGTAAAGAGATAGAAGGATATATTCGCTTTCCAAGAAAAGCAAAACTATTTACCCCTGAAAATAATTTAACAACTAATGAGTGGTATACTTACAATCTTAAGGAAATTGAGAAATTTTTAGAAATTAAAATTAACCAAAAATATTTTATTAAAAATATGTCTAATGGAGATGAGCCTTTTCTAATTCCCTCAAAGTTAACACCTACTTTTAGTAATAATCACCTTCAATATGCAATTACATGGTTTGTGATGAGTTTTGCTTTCTTTGTTTTATTTTTAGTTTATCTGAAAAAAAATAAATGACTTCTTACAAAAAACTAAAACAAATATTTCATGAGGCAGCTTTAAGTTCTGACATAGCGGGTATTTTACATTGGGATATGTCAACAATGATGCCTAAAAACTCAAGGGAAAATAGAGCAGAGCAATTAGCTTATCTATCAAAAATTCGTCATCAGTTAATCTCATCTACAAATGTGGGAAAATTAATTGATCTTGCTAAAAGTGAAAAACTTGATGCTGAAAACAAATCTAATTTAAAAGAAATGGAAAGAGAATACATCATGTCTTCATCTTTGCCATCTGATCTTGTAGAAAAACTGTCTAGCGCGTCTGCTAAATGTGAAGGCATTTGGGAAGAGGCAAGAAATAAATCAGATTTTAAAATTGTTGCACCACATCTTGAGGAATTAGTAAAATTATCAAAAGAAGAATCTTTAATATTAGCTGATAAATTGAAGTGTTCACCGTATGAAGCTTTAATTAATAAATTTGAACCTCAATCAAAAGAAAAAGATATTAAAAATATTTTTGAAAAGCTCGAATTATTTCTAGTACCTTTAATTGATGAAATTATTGAAAAACAAAGTGAAGAAAAGTTAATTTCAATTAGTAATCTAATGACAGCAGAACAGCAGAAAGAAGTTGGTTTGCATCTGATGAATGCCATAGGTTTTGACTTTTCCAGAGGTAGACTAGATATAAGTCAGCACCCATTTTGTGGTGGGGCTTATCAAGATATTCGTATCACTACTAGATATAATGAAAGTGACCCTTTTTCATCTTTAGAAGGGATTATGCATGAAACAGGTCATGCGATGTATGAACTTAATTTACCTGAACAGTGGAAATACCAACCAGCTGGTCAATCAAGAGGAATGGCAATGCATGAAAGTCAATCCTTGTTAATAGAGATGCAAATTACAAGATCTAAGCCCTTTAAGAAATTCTTATCACATATTTTAAAAAATAAATTTGATTTAAAAAATGAATGTTGGGATGTTGATAATATTTATAAAATTGGTACGCGTGTTAATAAATCTTTTATTCGTGTTGAGTCAGACGAAGTAACATATCCTTTACATATAATTTTACGATTTAATCTTGAACAGAAAATATTTAATAATGAAATAAAAATTAGTGATATTCCAGAATTATGGAATTACGAATATAAAAAATTATTTAATAAAGAAGTTGATATGGATTCTAATGGGTGCCTCCAAGATGTTCATTGGTATGCTGGGCTATTTGGTTATTTTCCCACATATTCACTTGGAGCATTAACAGCAGCTCAGCTTGCCTCACAACTTCGTCAAGATGTTTTGAATTTAGATGATCAAGTTGAGAAAGGTGATTTTAAAGAATTACTACAATGGTTAAAAAGTAATATTCATTCTAAAGCGAGTTTGTACTCTTCAAATGAAATACTTCAACAGGTTACAAATTCTAATTTAAATGCTAAGTATTTTGAAGACTATATAAAAAACAGATATCTTTAAATGAAGTATTTAAGTACAAGAAATAGTAACCTTGATTTATCATTTTTTGAAATATTATTCCAAGGATTATCAAAAGATGGTGGTTTATTTTTGCCTCATGAATGGCCTGCCCTTGATATCAATTCATTAAAGGGTAAGACTTACGAGGAATTAGCTATTGAAGTTATTCATCCATATGTTTCTGTTGAGATTTCTAAAAATGATTTAAAAAAAATTATTGATGAATCTTATAAAAATTTTTCTAATCCGAAGATTGCCCCAGTAACAACAATTGATCAAAATAAATATATTTTAGAGTTATTTTATGGGCCAACATTTGCTTTTAAAGACTATGCTCTTCAATTTTTAGGTAATTTATTTACATATGCTCTTCCTAAAGCTTCAAAAAAATTAACTGTTCTTGGGGCAACTTCAGGAGATACGGGTTCTGCAGCAATTCATGCCTTTAGGGGTAAGCAAGATATAAATGTATTTATTTTGCATCCACACAACCGGGTATCAGAAGTTCAAAGAAGACAAATGACAACAGTACAAGATGAAAATATTTTTAATATTGCAATAAAGGGAAATTTTGATGATTGTCAGAAAATTGTAAAAGAATTATTTATTGATGATGATCTTCAACAAAAAACATCTCTAACAGCAATTAACTCAATTAATTGGGCGAGACTTATAGCGCAAGTTGTTTATTATTTTTGGGCTTTTTTACAAATTGATGAAAAGGAAATAAATTTTATTGTTCCTTCGGGAAATTTTGGAAATGTTTTTTCAGCTAATGTTGCGAAAAATATGGGATTACCAATTAATCAACTGCATATAGCAACTAATCAAAATGATATTTTACATTCTTCAATTAGTAAAGGCTTGATGAAAAAAAATATTGTTACGCAAACGTATAGTCCTAGTATGGATATTCAAGTTTCAAGTAATTTTGAAAGACAATTATTTGAGAGTTCAGGAAGAGATAGTGAATCTATTAACCATATATTTAAAGAATTTTCTAAAAATAACTCTTATACTTTTGATAAAAATATACAGAATGATTTACAGTCCTGCTACTCAACAACGGCAGTTAGTAATGATGAAACAATAAATGCAATCAAAGAGATAAAAGAGAAATATCATTATTTGGCTGACCCTCACACAGCAACTGGCTTACATGTCCTACTTGAAAAAGAAGGAAATTTACCATGGGTTAGTTTAGCCTGTGCTCATCCAGCAAAATTTGGAGATGTAATAGAAAAGGCTACTGGAGAGCCTCCTGTATTGCCAAAAGATTTATCTAAATTCTTTGATAAAGAAGAAAAGATGACTATATTAGATAATAATAAAGACATTCTAAAATCACTAATTCTACAAAATATATAAAAATGTTGAAAATTACTAAACTTGATAATGGATTAAGAGTTGTAACTCAAAATATGCCCGGATTAGAAACAGTATCCATGGGGATATGGAATGCTGTAGGTGGCAGAGATGAAGTTGAAGCTAATAACGGAGTAGCCCATCTTTTAGAACACATGGCCTTCAAGGGTACATTAACAAAAAACGCCCTTCAAATAGCCGAAACTATTGAAGATGTAGGTGGCGATATAAATGCTTATACATCAAAAGAAATAACTGCATATTATGTTAAGTTGCTAGCTGATGACCTACATTATGGTGTGGATATACTAACAGATATTCTTCAAAATTCAGCTTTTGCAGAAGAAGAACTTAACAGAGAGCGCGGTGTTATTATTCAAGAAATTGGTATGTATTTAGATACGCCTGATGATATGATTTTTGATTATTGGCAAGAAAAAGCATTTCCTAATCAACCTATGGGAAGATCTATTTTAGGAAAAACAGATATCATTAAAAACATTTCGCGAGAAGAAGTAAAAGGATTTATGACTAATCATTATAATCCTAACAAAATGATTATTAGTGCTGCTGGCAAAATAAACCATGACGCATTTGTAGAAATGATTAAAAAATCTTGTACTAATCTTCCTGTTGGTAATTCAAATAATCGTGAAAAAGCAAATTATTTATCTGGGGAATACCGGGAAGAAAAAAAATTAGAACAAGTGCATCTACTTTTAGGTTTTGAAGGAATCGATTATCATCACGATGATTATTATTCTCTTTTAGTTTTCTCTTCATTACTTGGTGGAGGGATGTCATCAAGACTCTTTCAAGAAATCAGAGAAAAAAGAGGTCTTGTATATGGAATATCCTCTTTTAGTTCAGCATATACGGACACAGGAATGTTTGGTATTTATTGTGGAACTGGGGAGAATCAAATTCAAGAATTAATGCCTGTGTTATGTAACGAATTAAATACTAGTCCTAGCTCAATCTCAGATAAAGAAATTACTAGAGGTAAGGCTCAGCTTAAAGCAAGTTTAATGATGGGAAGAGAGAGTGCATTTAGAAGATGTGAAAGTGCCGCTCGTCAACTGTTAGTTTTCAATAAAGTCATAGATCCATCAGAAACTCTAGAAAAAATTAATGCTGTATCTAAAGAGTCTGTAGAGAAGATTGCTAAACAAATAGTTAGTGGACCTATGACAATATCGAGTATTGGACCAATTAAAAATTTAGAAAAATTAGAGCAAATTCAGTCTCGTCTTAACTAATAATAAGTCTAAATTAATTTCATTGAACTTCTATTAATAGTTACTTACTATTAATTTGAGAATATAATGTTTTACAAACCTAAGCAAAATCCTTTTTCGATTGATCCTTATAAATCATTAATATTTCCAAGGCCCATTGGATGGATATCATCTATTGATAAAAAAGGAGTAGCAAATCTAGCTCCATATTCATACTTTAATGCTATAGCTGATGACCCTCCTCAAGTTATGTTTGTTGCTGCATCATCTATAAAGCCATTAGGTAAAAAAGATACCCTAGCAAATATTATAGAAACTAAAGAATTTGTGGTTAACTTTGCAACTACTAATACACGCAAATCTATGAACCTATCATCAATTAATGCAAATAAAGATGAGGATGAATTTACTATTACTAAACTAAAAAAACGTAATTCAAGATTGGTTAAAGTACCTTCTGTTGCTGAAAGTCCTGTTAATTTAGAATGCAAGTTATTAAAAACTATAAAATTAAAATCAAATACAAGAAAGTTTTCTACAATGGTGATGGGTGAAGTGATTGGTATTTATATTAAAGATAGTTTTATAGAAAAAGGAAGAGTCAATAGTGCTGCAATGCGCTATGTTGCCAGAATGGGATATACCGAATATACAACTGTTAGTTCTAAATTTAAAATGAAAAGTCCTAATTACTAAACTATGTTTTTATTCTGATTATAAAAGATAAAAAGTTTTGGGAATTTTAAAAAAATTAAAATTTGGTTTGAGCATAAAATTCTTTAAATCTTTTTATATATTCAGACATTTCAAATACTAAATCCTTGGTTGGAGTTAGATGTACTTTTCTCATATCTTGATTTATTTTTTTTTTTAAAATTAATTTAGACTCTACTAAATCATAAATATAGTTATTAGCAGTAGCAATGGAGCAGTTAAGTTTTTTTATTAGTTCATACTCACTTGTTTTTTTTCCAGAGTAATAATCTAACATTATATAATTAACTATTTTCCAATAGTCATTATTTCTTGTTATATGCTTTAATATGTTATCTGATTGTCTATGATTTATCATATCAATGAAAGATGAAACATATTTTTCTCCTTCAGTTTTACTTAACAAAGCCATTTTATATATAATATTTATATATAAAAAAATTAAATTTTAAATATATTATAAAAAATAAATAGTTTTACTTAAATAATTGTATAAAAAAAAATATGTTTAGACCTAAGTTTCATATAACTACAAAAGGGTTCTTGCAAAACTCTATGCTTTCTTTTTTTAATGGTGAGTATCATATTTTTTTTCTTACCCCTGATAACAATAAAGATAAAAAAGCTAATTACCATTCTTGGGGTCACGTAAGATCTAAAAATTTAATACACTGGAAAGAGGATAAAATTGCAATTAAGCCTGACAAAGAATATGATAAATATGGATGTTGGAATGGAAGTGTTGTGGTCAAAAATGATATTCCGTACTTATTTTATACTGGCATAAACCCGGAGTCTCAATGTTTGGCAGTAGGGGATAAACATTTTAAAAATTTTGAAAAATATGAACAGAATCCAATAATAAAAAATCGTCCAGAGGAACTAAATATTACAGGTTTTAGAGATCCATATGTGTGGCAAGATGAGAATAAAAAATGGAAAATGATTTTAGGTTGTGGAATACATGGGTTATTTGGAACTCATTATTCAGGTGGAGGAATATTAATATATGAATCAGATAATTTATATTCATGGGAATATAAAGGAGTAATGTTTAAAAAAAGTCTATCTGAAGGTGGTTTTTATTTTGAAACACCAAATTATTGTAATCTAGGCGATTTAGATATTCTAATGGTTTCTCCAAATGCACCAGTTGTTTATTGGCTAGGAAAATTTAAAAATAATTTTTTTGAGTCTAAAACTTCTGCTAAAAGATTAGATTATGGAGATTGTTTTTATGCTCCAAGTTTACTAAATGATAAATCAAATAATCGTATAATAATGTCAGGTTGGGTAAGTGAGGCTAGTGAGGACTATAAACAGAAGGTTTTTGGAAGTATTGCTTTGCCAAAAGTTATATCTTTAAAAAATAATAAAATTCTTAAAATTTATCCAGTTCCAGAATTAACTAATTTAAGAAAAGAAATAATTTTTGATAATAAAAAAATAATTAATTCACAAAAAAATAATCTTGATTTTTCAGAAAGTAATACTTTTGAGCTAAAATTAAATATTATCGAAAGTAACTGTGATAAAATTATTTTTAATTTTTGTAAAAATTTATTATTTGATGAGTATACTTCAATTATTATTGATATTAAAAATTCAAATTTTGAACTAAATCGATCAAAATCTTCCATAAAAGATGGGTCAGATTTATCTTTAATTGAAACTAAAATTTCTACTTCTGAATTTAAATTGCATATGTATTTTGATATGTCAGTCATTGAAATTTTTCTTAACTATGAAAAAATTATCACAACTAAAATTTATCCAAATGCAGACTCTAAATCTTTCGAGATATTTTCAGAGGGTACTGATGCTAAATTGGATATCAAATTATGGGAGCTAGATAGTTATAAAATAAAATAATAACATAATAATTTTTGTATAAATTTTATTTTATTTAATTTTTTTTGTAATATTTTTCAACAAATTTATAATTTCTTAAAGCTCCTTCAAATGGATCAGCCCATGAATCTAATTCATTTGTTATCCAGCCATTAAAATTAATTTTTTTTAAGGTTTCAATAATTTTTCCGTTATCTAAATCTCCTTCATCTAGAGGGGTAAATTTAAAGGGATTTTTTTGAAAACCTTTTAAATGAATATATGATATTTTATCTTTTAGCTCTAAAATCAATTTATTAGGATCTGCCCCTGCTGCAAATAAATGAGCTGTATCAGGACAAAAATTTATAGATGTTAATTCAAATATTTTTTTTACCTCGTCGGCACCTTCAACTATTGTAGATAAATGTGGATGATAATGACCCTGCAAATCATTTTTTTTACACAATGAGTCTATTTTATTTAGAGACTCACCTAGCCTATTGTAATCATCTTCATTTGTTCCATTAAATCTTTTAGCGCCCCCACCAATTACAAAATGTTCAGCACCAAGTTCTTTTGCAATTAATATAGATTTTTTTATTTTGTCTAATTCATCATCTAAAATCTCTTTAAATATTAAATTGCCTCCAGAATAACTTGCTACAAACTTTAAACCAGCATTTTGTAACATTTTTTTTAATTCATTTAACCTTGAGTCATATTCAAATAAATTCCCATCAAATATTTCTATACCTGTGTATCCAGCCTTAGATATATCAGTTAATGGTTTTTCCAAATTACAGAATGTCATATACGACAGTTGTGTTATTGATGTTACCCCAACTGCATTTCCACCTAGTGGACCCCAACAATTTGAGTGATAAGCTAATTTTTTATACATAAAAAAAAAATACATCAAAATTAATATTATATTCATATAAATATTATCTATAAATTTTGTATATAAAAATCAAAAATGTTAATATTTATATGTAATAAAATCGTAAATTATTTCTTTTAAGTTCTGAATTTTTAAAAATATTATTTTGTTAAATTATTTTAATTTCATTACAAAAGTAAAAAGTAATTTTATATTAAATAAAATTAATGGGAGGAAATATGTTATACTATTATAATAAAATATTATCATCATTAACTATAATATTTACGGTATTTGCTTTAACGAATAATGTTCATGCAATTGATCCAGATAAAGCACTCGCTGATTTACAAGAAACAACTTTAAGTACTGGCCCTCAAGGTGAAAGTCCAGTTTCTGCATCTGAAATAAATCTCACTGATGCAGAAATTGATAAAATTAAATCTATGAATGCAACCGCAGTTATTCCTATGCATATAATGAGTGGGGACTGGAGCCAAGCTCAAATTAATGGCTTAAAATATCAATTTGAAATTATGGGTGTAGAAGTTCTTGCTGTAACTGATGCTGGCTTTAAAGCTGAAAAACAAGTTTCAGATATTGAGACTTTGCTGGCAAAGAACCCAGATATTTTAATATCTATTCCAACTGATCCAACGGCTACCGCACCTGCATACAGAAAAGCTGCAGAACAAGGGGTGATTCTTGTATTTATGGATAATGTCCCTAATGGATTTGTAGCTGGTAAAGATTATATTTCTGCTGTTTCTGCAGACAATATGGGTAATGGAGTAGCATCAGCACATTTAATGGCTAAAGCTCTAAATCAACAAGGAGAAATTGGAATCATTTTTCATGCTGCTGATTTTTTTGTAACAGCTCAGAGATATGAAGGATTTAAAAAAACCATAGAAGAGAATTATCCTAATATTAATATTGTTGCTGAACAAGGAATAGGTGGACCTGATTTTCCAGGAGATGCTGAAAAAGCTGCTTCAGCAATGATTGTTTCGAATTCTAATCTAGATGGTATTTGGGCAGTATGGGATCAACCTGCAGAGGGAGTGATGGAAGCTGCTAGAGCTAATGGAAAAGATGATTTGATTATAACAACAATAGATCTTGGAGAGAACGTAGCAATATCTATTGCTAAAGGTGGTCCTATATACGGATTAGGTGCTCAAAGACCTTTTGATCAAGGAGTTACTGAAGCTAAATTGGCAGGATATGGATTATTAGGGAAAAAAGCCCCACCATATGTTGCTCTTCCAGCTCTTCCAGTAGAGAAGGACAATATACTTGATGCTTGGAGTGCAGTTTATTATCAAGATGCTCCTGAGAGTATAGTTAAATCCCTAAAATAATAAAAAAAATCCAAACTAATAAGGCGAAATTTATTTCGCCTTAATTTAAAATAATTTTCAACGGAGAAAAAATGAAAAAATTAAACGTTGCTATAATTGGCGGTGGCTTTATGGCTAAAGCACATTCTATGGCCTATGCTTGTATGCCTATGTTTTTTTGGCCAGCACCCGCAATACCAGTTCGTAAAACAATAGTAGATATCAATGATGAATTAGCAGAAGATGCAAAAAACAAACTTGGTTTTGAAAACTTCTCATCTGATTGGAAAGAGGTAATAAATGATAAAGATATAGATGTAGTAGATATTTGTACTCCAAATAACACTCATCCAGAGATGGCTATAGCTGCTGCAAAAGCTGGTAAACATATAATATGTGAAAAACCTCTTGCTAGAAATGCAAGTGAAGCTAAAGACATGTACGAAGCAGTAAAAAAAAGTAACATTATTCATATGGTAGCTTTTAATTACAGAAGAACACCTGCTGTTGCCTTAGCAAAAAAAATTATAAGCGAAAATAAAATTGGTAAAGTTTTAAATTTTCGAGGTACTTATCTTCAAGATTGGCCTGCAGATCCAAATGGACCATTGTCATGGAGGTTCCAAAAAGAAATTGCTGGTTCTGGCACATTAGGTGATATAGGAACCCACGTCGTTGATTTTGCTAGGTATTTAGTCGGAGAAATTAAGAGTGTTAATGCGATTGCTAAAACTTATATAAAAGATCGACCTATTCAACAAAGCGCAAATGATACTATGGATATAAGAGTTGGTAATAATAATGCAAAAAAAGGGATTGTAGATGTTGATGATGAAATAATTACAATGTTAAAATTCTCTAATGGAGCAGTAGGAACAATTGAAGCATCAAGAAACGCATATGGACGAAATAATTTCTTAACTTTTGAAATTCATGGTAGTCAAGGTTCAATAATATTTAATTATGAAAGAAGAGATGAGCTTAAAGTAATGTTTGCAGACTCCTCTAGTGAGACTCAAGGTTTTCAGACTATATATACTGGACCTGCGCATCCATATGGTGGTGGGTTGTGGCCAATTCCAGCTTTAGGCATTGGTTATGGGGAAACAAAAATCATTGAATGTTATGATTTCTTCAATGCAATAAAAGAAAATAAACAACCATCACCTAATTTTGAGGATGGATATATTATTTCTAAAATTGCTGACTCTATTTTAGAGTCTAGCCAAAAGGAGAAATGGATTAATATTTGATGAGAGATGTCAATTCTTTGTCATCAGCAGTTAAAATGCAAAATATATCAAAGAGCTTTGGTGGTATCAAAGCTCTTGATAATGTTGATATATCTTTTCAATATCATGAAATACATGCTTTACTTGGTGAAAATGGAGCAGGTAAGTCAACAATACTAAAAATTTTGAGAGGCATTCATAGTTTTAGTAACGGAAAGGTGCTTATTGATAATAATCCAATTTCAAATTTAACTCCTCAGAATGCTAAAGAATATGGCATTGGAATGATTTTTCAAGAAATGAGTTTAGTTCAGTCTTTAACAGTTGCACAAAATATTTATTTAGGAAATGAACCAAAAACTAAACTAGGTTTTATCGATGATAGTTTGATAATCAAAAAATCTGAAACTATATTCAAGTCAATGGGAATTAACATAAATCCAAAAGAAAAATTAAATAATTTAACCACAGGACAACAGCAGTTAACAGAAATTGCAAAAGCTCTTTCTCAAAATGCTAAAATTTTAATTTTAGATGAACCAACTTCTGCACTAACAACTTCAGAGGTAAAAATTTTATTTAATTTATTAATTAAATTAAAATCTGAAGGTAAGTGTATCATCTATGTATCTCATAGAATGGAAGAAATATTTCAAATTTCAGACAAAATTACAGTTTTAAGAGATGGAAAATTAATTAATACTAAAAAAATTAACGAATATAATCTTCAAACACTTATTTCTGATATTATGGGGAAGGAAACTAAAAATTTATCAGATTTTAGAAAACAAACAAATAAGAAATCTAAAATAATATTGAAAGTTAGAAACGTATCTAGTTTAGATAAGGGCGGTAACTATAACTTTGATCTGTACAAAGGAGAAGTTCTAGGGATAGCTGGCTTATTAGGATCAGGTAGAAGTAGAATAGCAAGACTTTTATATGGCCTTGAAACTAAAGGTTCTGGAAATATTATTTTTAAAGATAATAATATTGATATTAAAAATACTATAGACTCAAACAAATATAAAATCGCCTTGGTTCCTGAAGATAGAAGATTACAAGGTTTAATATTAAATCATTCAATTAAAAGCAATATTGAATTACCAAACTTGAATAATTATACAAAATATTCATTTGTAAGTGATAATGACTCAATAGAGGACACTAAAAAAGTAATCGAAGATTTGAATATAAAAACTTTAGATAAAAATAATTTAGTATCCTCTCTATCAGGAGGAAATCAACAAAAAGTCGTAATTGGTAAGTGGAAAATCTCAGATCCGGAAATATTAATTCTTGATGAAGCAACAGCCGGTATTGATATTGGATCCAAAGGTGAAGTTTTAGATTTAGTAAACTCATTAGCACAAGAAGGTAAATCCATAATTTTTATTTCTTCTGAATTAACTGAGCTTTTAGCCATAAGTGATCGAATAGCGATTGTTGGAAATGGGCAAATTAAAAAAATAATTTCTAAAAATGACTTGATAAAAAATAAAAATAATAATGTATCAATTGAACAACAACTACAGTTTTTGATTCAAACTTCTAATATGAATGAGGCCCTTATATGAGTATAATTAAATATTACTTTAATCATTTTAAAGAAACCTGGAGACAGAATATAATATATATTGGATTTATTGTTGTATTCTTATTTTTTGCAATCACTCTTCATGACAGCGGTTTTCTCAGTTTAAATAATATCTTAAATATAGGAAGGCAAACTGCAATTATAGCTATTATGGCAGTTGCAATGACTCTTGTGCTATCTTCTGGTGAAATTGATTTATCAGTGGGTTCTGTAGCAGGTCTTGCATCAGTAACAACTGCATTAGCTATAAAATATTATGGAATTTTTTTTGGAATATCTGCAGGTTTATGTACTGGTTTGATTGTTGGAATATTAAATGGCTTAATATCAACTAGATTGATGGTTCCAACTTTTTTAACCACTTTAGCTATGATGGGTATAGCAAAGGGTGTTTCAATGTGGATTTCTGGAACAAGATCAATTTCGATTATTGAAGAGCCTTATACTAATTTTTTTGGATCAGGAGACTTTCTTGGTATCCCTAGTTTGTTGTTTTGGATGATAATAATTGGAATAATCGGACATGTTATTTATAGACGTACTAAATTTGGAAGACAAATATTAGCAGTGGGTGGAAATGTTGTTTCTGCAAATTACAGTGGAATAAATACAAACAAAGTAAAATTTTTTGTCCTTATAATCTCATCTCTAATGGCAGCTTTGGCAGGTATGCTTTATGCTGGCAGATTGCATACTGGAAGATTTCAATTGGGTGAGGGAGATGAACTTTCAGTTATTGCTGCTGCTGTTCTTGGGGGTACAAGTTTATTTGGAGGAAAAGGAACTGTTGTTGGATCTATTATAGGAGCTTTAATGATTGGAGTAATTAATAATGGTTTAATTTTAATGGGATTAGAATATCCTCAACAATTAATTGCAAGAGGATCCATAATTATTCTTGCTGTAGCTATTAGTGAATCAGGTAAGAATAAATCCTAAACACTCAATTTTATATTTATTTAATATAAAAATTTAATTCTTAAGTAACTTTAATTTTCTCTTTTATTGTATGTGATAGATCACCATTATTAGATGATAACTCCATTTTTATCTCAAGAGATTGACCTTCTTTCAAACCACCCTCAGAGAATTTTTTTCTAATATAATTTTCAATTTCTCGTTGTGAGGTTATCCCAACTTTTTTCAGAAACTTTCTAACTTCAATATTTAGGTTATCTTCGTCCATAGGTTAATAGCTTAATAGAATGATCGATTCTTTTCAATAATTAAAATGTATATCTTAATGAATTGTGATTGAAAAAAGCTTGATTTATTGTATTTTTTTTTAATGAATATTTTAAGTTTTAATTGTTCTCTTGGGTGGATTACCTTATTTGAGGAAAATAACTCTATTACTTCTATCAAGTTTGGAAAGAATAAGAATAGAGGAAAAAATCCAGTTTTAACTAAATTAAAAAAACAGATTATTGAATTTTCAAAAGGAAAAAGAAAATTTTTTTCTGTTAACCTTCACATAAAAGGGTCTGTATTACAAAAAAAAATATGGAAAGAATTAAGGAACATCAAATATGGTAAAACTAAAACATATGGAGATATAGCAAAGATATTACGGACATCTCCACGCTACGTAGGAAATGTATGTGGTCAAAATAATCATTTACTAGTTGTTCCCTGTCATCGCGTTGTACGTTCGGATGGTACACTTGGAGGTTTTTCAGGACTTGGAGGTATAAAATTAAAACAAAAACTTTTAAAACTTGAGCAAGCATGAGTAAAAATATCATTATTCTTCAACATATTGATATTGAAACACCAGGTTATATTTTAGATTTGATGAATCAAGATAACTTTAATCTTAGAACGATTGAACTTGATCAAGGAGAAAAAATACCTTCCAATTTAAATCAATTTGATGGAATGTTTTGTATGGGTGGGCCAATGGATACTTGGATGGAAAAAGACTATCCTTGGTTAATTGAGGAGAAAAATAAAATAAAAGAATTTGTTGTTGATTTAGAAAAACCTTATCTTGGTTTTTGTTTAGGTTGTCAGTTATTAGGGGAGGTGCTTGGAGGTAATGTAGTAAAATCAACACCTCCTGAAATAGGTATTTTAGATATTTCTATGAGTAAACATTACTCGAGTGACCATTTATTTGGTGAATTTAATTCTTCTATAAAAGCTTTGCAGTGGCATAGCTATGAAGTACGAGATCTTGAAATGAATAAAGATGTAACAATTCTAGGCTCATCTCCAACAACAAAATATCAAATTTTTAAATATAAAAATCATGCTTATGGAATTCAATTTCATATTGAAATTAAAGATAATACAGTATCTCAGTGGGGGTGTGTTCCAGAATATGAAAAAGCTTTAGAAGATAGTTTGGGAAAAGGGGCATTAACAAAGTTTGACCAAAAAGCACAAGAAAATATGAAATTAATGAATTTCAATGCAGAAAATTTGTATAATAATTTTAAAAAAATTTTATAAAGATAGAGTAATTTAGGAGGAAAGATGAAAAAAATAAAAGGACCAGCGATATTTCTTGCGCAGTTTGCAGGTGATGATGAACCATTTAATAATTTAAAGAATATTTCATCTTGGGCATCTAAGCTTGGTTATAAGGGAGTACAAATACCAAGTTGGGACAATAGATTAATTGATCTTGATAAAGCTGCCGAAAGCAAAGATTATTGTGATGATTTAAGAGGTATTCTTGATGCAAATAATATTGTTATTTCTGAATTATCTACGCATCTTCAGGGACAGTTAGTGGCTGTTCATCCAACTTATGATATTCAGTTTGATGGTTTTGCGCCAGACTCAGTAAAAAATAATCCATCAAAGAGACAAGAATGGGCAGTTGATCAAGTTAATAAAGCTGCCCTGGCTTCTAAAAATTTAGGTTTAACAGCGCTTGCGACATTCTCAGGAGCTTTAGTATGGCCTTTTTTATATCCTTGGCCACAACGCCCTGCTGGTTTAGTTGAAGAGGGTTTTGATGAATTAGCAAGAAGATGGCAACCTATTTTAGATAATTGTGACAAATCGGGTATTGATTTGTGTTATGAAATACATCCAGGTGAAGATCTTCATGATGGTGTTACATTTGAAATGTTTTTAGAACGCGTCAATAATCATCCAAGGTGCAATATGTTATATGACCCAAGTCACTATGTTTTACAGCATCTAAATTATTTGGACCATATTGATATTTATCATGACAAAATAAAAATGTTTCACGTCAAAGATGCAGAATTAAACCCTACAGGTAAACAAGGAGTTTATGGTGGCTTTCAATCATGGATTAATAGAGCTGGTCGATTTAGATCGTTAGGTGATGGACAAGTTGATTTCAAATCTATTTTTTCCAAACTTTCTGGATATGGATTTGATGGTTGGGCTGTATTGGAATGGGAATGTTGTATTAAAAGTGCAGAACAAGGGGCGGCAGAGGGAGCACCTTTTATTGCTGAACATATAATTGATGTAACAACAAAAGCATTTGATGATTTTGCTGATACAGGAACAGATAAAGAGACAAATAAAAAATTATTAGGATTATAAAAATGAAAAAAAAATTACGTCTAGGAATGATAGGTGGTGGGCAAGGTGCTTTTATAGGAGCAGTGCACCGATTATCTGCAAGAATGGATGATAAATATGAATTTGTAGCGGGATGTTTATCTTCAACTCCTGATAAAGCTGAACTATCAGCTAAAGAATTAGGGTTAGATTTAACAAGGAGTTATCCTGATTACAAAACCATGGCAGAAAAGGAATCGCAAAGAGAAGATGGTATTGAAGTTGTTTCTATAGTGACACCAAATCACATGCATGCAGGACCTGCAATAGAATTTTTATCAAAAAATATTCATGTTATTTGTGATAAACCAATGACAGCAACAATGGAAGATGCGCATGAACTAATGAAAGTTATAAAATCATCAAATGCTCATTTCTTTTTAACCCATAATTACTCTGGATATCCTGTTATAAGAGAAATGAGATCTTTAGTTAAAAATGGTGAGCTTGGAAATCTGCGTATAGTTAAAGGAGCTTATTTACAAGGTTGGTTAGGTTCCAAGGAAGAAGATACTGGATCAAATAAACAAGCAGAATGGCGAACAGATCCTAAAAGAAGTGGAGCAGCTGGAGCTGTTGGGGATATTGGGAGTCATACTATGCATCTGATAGAATTTGTAACAGGGTTAAAGTGTGAGTCTGTTGCTGCAGATTTAACGACCTTTGTTGAGGGAAGACAGTTAGATGATGATGCTTCAATAATGATACGAATGAGTAATAATGTAAAAGGAAACTTATCCATTTCTCAAATTGCAACTGGTCAAGAAAATAACTTTACCATTTCTATTTATGGAGAAAAAGGTGCACTTCATTGGTCACAAGAAAATCCAAATTACGCAAGGTTTTCAAAGATAGGGTGTGCAGATCAAATTATTACTAGAGGCGGAGTTATCCAAGATAAAAATTCTTACGCTCCCATAAGAATTCCTCCGGGTCACCCAGAGGGTTATCTTGAGGGATTCGCACAAATTTATTCTGATGCTGCAGATATTATTTTAAATCATAAAAATAAAAAAGAATTATTATCATTATTACCTGATGGTGATTCTGGTTTGCAGATAATGAAATTTATCAATGCATCGGTAAATTCAAGTAAAAATAATAGTATCTGGACTGATTTAAACTCCATTTAATGAACGCATATTTCAATATGCATTTTTTGCATATTTGTTTTTCTTATTTTTAACTTACAATTTTTAATATTATATCTAAATAAAATATCACGTTCATCATGTTTCTAACATGACGGAAGTAGACGAAAGTCGAAGGAACGCATGCAAAGTTATTAAATCGTTCAATATGCATATGCATATCGGAAGTAGGTTAAACCGAAGGAACGCGGATCTTATTATTTAATTTCCATAGCTAAGCATGAATAGTAACACATAGCTCAAGGTGAGCTGTGTTGGTGAAATTTATTGTGGAGGTTTTATGCCCAAATTAAAAATGTCTCTATTAACTATAATAGGTGGACTCACTTTATTGTCTTCATCGGCCTATGCTGGTGTTGATGCAGAAGTGTCATATATATTAAATACTCTTTTATTTCTAATTGGTGGTTTTCTTGTAATGTGGATGGCTGCAGGATTTGCAATGTTAGAGTCAGGACTTGTAACATCAAAAAGTGTATCAACAATTGCCGCTAAAAATATTGGCCTCTATTCAATAGCTGGGTTAATGTTTTGGTTAGTTGGTTACAATCTTGCTTACGGTATTCCTGAAGGTGGTTACATAGGAACTTTTCTTCCGTGGAGTGATTCAAGCTCTGTTGAAACAGGATATTCTGATGGTTCAGATTGGTTTTTTCAAATGGTCTTTTGTGCAACAGTTTGTTCAATTGTCTCCGGAACTTTAGCTGAGAGAATTAAAATTTGGCCTTTCTTTTTGTTTTGTGCAATTCTAGCTGGAATTATTTATCCAATTGAAATGGGATGGCAATGGGGTGGAGGTCATTTAGCAGCAGCAGGTTTCTCTGATTTTGCTGGCTCAACTCTTGTTCACAGTGCCGGTGCAGCCGCTGCTTTAGCAGGTGCATTATTGCTAGGTCCCCGTTTAGGCAGATTTAAAGATTCTGGAGAACCCGCTTCAATGGAACCTTTTGCGAGCTCTTCCATACCGTTAGCAACGTTAGGTGTGTTTATATTATGGATGGGATGGTTTGGTTTTAATGGTGGATCACAATTAGCCATGGGATCGTTTGAAGATTCAAGTGCTGTTGCTACTATTTTTATTAATACAAATTTAGCTGCCTGTGCTGGTGTCATGGCTTGTGCGGTCGTTTCAAGATTAGTAACTGGAAAAACAGATGTGATCATGATGTTAAATGGAGCATTGGGTGGACTAGTAGCTATTACTGCAGAACCGCTAGCCCCTTCGCCTTTTCTAGCAATTATAATTGGAGCTATTGGCGGTATTATTGTGTTCTTTGGAACAGGTTTGCTATTGAAACTTAAAATTGATGATGTTGTTGGTGCTATTCCAGTTCATGGTTTTGCTGGTATTTTTGGAACACTTGTTGTTCCTTTATCTAATTCAGCAGCAAGTTTTGGAACTCAGCTATATGGAATCTTATGGGTAAATATATTTGTATTTATTATAGCTTTTGTAGTCTGGTATTTAATGAAGATTACAATGGGTATACGTATAAGTGAAGAAGCTGAAAAACTTGGTACAGACAAAGCGGAAGTTGGTGTTATGGCCTATATGATTAGAGATTAGGTTTACCGACTTAATAGTAATCAATTAAAAACTTAACAAAACCTTAATAGAAGAGGGTTAATAAACCCTCTTCCTAATTGGAGATAAACATGAATGCAGAAGAAATAATTAAACTAAATAAAGAAGCTTTATATTCCAGTTTGACTAGCACCGATACGTTTGGCAAGTTTTTTAATAAGTCAATACTGCATTATGCAGCTATAATGGAAATTTTCTCTTTTAATAAATTAGGAGGAATTTCTTATGAAAAACTATGTCATAGTATACCTAAATCTTTAGGATCTAGATCAAGTATTCAAAATTTACTTAATGAGGGTTTGGATAAAAAGCTATTTGTAAAGGTGGAGAGCGAAAAAGATAAAAGAATAAAAAATTATTTTCTATCAGATGATTATTATCACATGGTACTTGATTGGATAAAAACACAAAAAAAAATTTATAATAGTTAAAAAAATTAATTTTTTTTACTTTTTAATTTTAGTAATTTATTTCTTGAATTTTTTTATGACTTTCTTTAATAAGAAACAACGTTCATCTTTTAAATAAGACGGAAGTAGACGAAAGTCGAAGGAACGCATGCAAGTTAATCGTTCAATTCTTGTAAAAGAATCGGAAGTAGGGGTGACCCAAAGGAACGCGGATCTTTTCTGTTTTTTCCATAACTACGCATGATTATTTAGTGCTGAGGTCAGCGTTAAAGAAATTTTAACATAAAGGTATTTATGGCCAACAAAATATTTTATTTTACAGGTTTTTTAATCTGTTCATTATTAATTAGTTCTGGTGTGTATGCTGCAGTCGATATTGAAGTAGCTTATATATTTAATACATTTTCATTTTTAGTTTGTGCATTTCTTGTCATGTGGATGGCAGCAGGATTTTGTATGCTTGAGTCAGGATTAGTTACAACTAAAAGTGTATCAACTATTGCTGCTAAGAATATTGGTAAATTTGCCATAGTTAGCGTGATGTTTTATCTAGTAGGTTATAATTTAGGTTATGGTGATGCTGATAACCCTTATTTTGGATCTTTCGCAGTATGGAGCGATAATTCTAGTTTAGAAACAGGTTATTCAGATTATTCTGATTGGCTTTTTCAAACTTTATTTGTTTGTGCAACATGCTCTATTGTTTCAGGGGCAGTTGCTGAAAGAATAAAAATTTGGCCATTTTTTATATTCTCAGCAATACTTGGGGGATTTATTTACCCTATTCAAATGAGTTGGGAGTGGGGAGGCGGATGGCTAGACTCTCTCGGATTTGCTGATTTTGCCGGATCTACTCTTGTACATGCTTGCGGTGGAGCCGCTGCTTTAGCTGGAGTAATGGTTTTAGGTCCGCGTTTAGGTAGATTCACTGATGATGGTAGTCCACAAAATATGGCTCCTTTCGCAGCTTCTTCAATACCATTGGTAACTTTAGGTACTTTTATTTTATGGATGGGTTGGTATGGATTTAATGGAGGCTCTCAACTTGCGTTAGGTTCTTTTGAAGATTCAACAGCAATGTCTAAAATATTTATGAATACCCAGCTTGCGGCATGTGGAGGTTGTATAGCAGGTGCAGTTATTACAAGAATTCTAGGTGGAAAAACTGATATCATAATGATGCTTAATGGCGCGCTAGCTGGTTTGGTATCAATTACAGCCGAACCCCTAATGCCAAGCCCTATGCTTTCAATTGTGATTGGAGCAATAGGTGGAGTCATTATGTATTTTGGTACACATTTTCTTGAAAAGATGAAATTAGATGATGTAGTAGGTGCTATTCCTGTTCATATGTTTGCTGGTATTTTTGGAACTCTAGTTGTTCCAATTAGCAATCCAGACACTTCATTTGCTATCCAATTACTTGGTGTTGGATCAGTTTGTGTATTTGTGTTTTTAATTTCATACCTGTGTTTAAGTATAATCAAATCTACTATAGGTTTGAGAATCAGTGATGAAGCAGAAAAACTTGGAACTGATAAAGCTGAAGTAGGTGTCATGGCTTACTCAATTAGAGATTAATTATTTCTTAAAAATATATATACTTATTTAGAAAGAGGCTCTGCCTCTTTCTAAGAAATTAGGAGATAGTAAGAAACATGAAAACTACATTCATTATTGCAAAAAAAAAATATACTTTAAAATATGAAAGAAAAATGCCTGAAAAAGAAGTTTTAAAAATGAAATCTTTTGTGACTAGTAAAGGAGATAAGCTTGTTAAAACTGATAAGTTTAAAATTAGAGAAATCTCTGAGAAAGATAAAGAAAGAATTTACGAAATAGTTCTTTAATTAAGCTCTTCCTGAATATTGCGATAATTTGTTGGGATCAACCCCAAGTAGGTTGTAAGCTTTATACCACTTGTTAGTAACTTCTTCATCAAATAAGAAAGATGAATCTGCTGAGAGTGTCATCCAACTATTGGCTAAAATTTCTTTCTCAATTTGACCAGGTCCCCAACCAGCATATCCTAGTGCAAGAATACTGTTTTTTGGACCTTTTCCTTTTGACAAATCTTCAAAAAATTCAGATGTACTTGTAAGTGCTACACCTTTTTCAATTGATAGAGTTTCTTTTTGAATTACTTCGTCAGAGTGCAGAACAAAACCTCTTCCACTTTCTACGGGACCACCGTACCTAATATAAAGCTTCTTACTCCCAAGCGGTTTATCAATTCCAAGCTGCTCTAATAAATCAGGGTATAAATCATAATCAATTTTTTTATTAATAATTATACCCATTGCTCCTTCAGACGAATGAGCACACATATAAATAACAGTTTTATAGAATCGCTCATCTTCTAAAGAAGGCATCGAAATTAATAATTTTCCAGTTAAATTCATACTTATATATATTCGTATTATTTATAGTATTTCAATAGCGTATTACTATATATTACAATAGTATTTTTGATGAACAATTGGGCTAAATTAATTAAATTTTTTATTTACACTATTCTGTTTAGTTTAGTTGCTTCATACAGTATGGCTCTTTCAAGTGATTGGTCAGTAGGTGAGGCATCTAAGTTAAGATTAATTTCTGCATACTCTCAAAATGATTCAAAAAATTTCATGATTGGTCTCGAATATCAGATGGATCCTGGTTGGAAAACATATTGGAAATCACCTGGTGATGGAGGGTTTGCTCAATCTATTTCGTGGGAAAATTCAACAAACGTTAAAAATGTGAACATTCTATGGCCTACACCTATTGAATTTGAAATATTAGGCCTAACATCGCTTGGATATCAAAATGATATAATTTTCCCTCTTGAAATAGAGTTGGAAGATGAGTCAAAAAATACTTTTTTAAATTTACATATAACTTTTTTAATTTGTAAAGAAATATGCATTCCTGGTGATGCGACCATTTTTTTAGAAATTCCCTCCGGAGAAAAAAAACTAACGAATAATTATTATGATTTAGAAAAAGCACTTTCACTTTTACCAAAAGAAGATTTTAATGGTTCTTATCTTAAAAAAATTAATTTTAATGTTTTCAATGATGATACACACTCAACTATACAATTAATATTTGAGTCTGATAAAAATTTTGTTAATCCAAAAATATTCCTGCATTCACCTTTTGGCTTACCTGTTATAAAAAACTCACTAAACTATTCTAATGACAGTAAAAAAATTACAGCTAATTTCAAATTTGATAAAGATCTTATATCAAAAAACAACTTTCCCCTTGAGGTAAGTATTTCAGATGTAAATCACAATTTTAAACAAGTATTAAATGTTGAAGTAAATGATAAGCCTTTAAGATCAAAAATTAATCAAACTTTTATTTATTATATATTAATATCATTATTAGCAGGTTTAATTTTAAACGTGATGCCTTGTGTATTTCCTGTTCTTTCTATAAAATTAATGTCAGTTTTCTCATCTAACGAGCACAATGCCAGTGTTAGCTTTGTTACTACGGCTTTAGGTATAATATCTTCTTTTGTATTATTGGGTTTAATTTTTTTATTATTACAATACTTTAAAGTCTCCATTGCATGGGGTATGCAATTTCAACAACCTTATTTTTTAATATTCATTTCATTGATAATTTTCTTATTTATGATGAATATGTTTGGTCAATTTGAAATTATTCTACCAGCCCAAATAAGTAATTTGAGTTTTTTTGGAACTACTAATAATAAAAATACAAAAGATTTTTTTAATGGTTTTTTTGCTACTCTGATGGCCACACCATGTTCGGCCCCCTTTGTCGGGACAGCTATTACTGCTGCTTTTACGCAGTCTTATGCAATAGGGATCAGTATATTTCTATTTATGGGGGTAGGAATGAGTTTACCTTATTTGCTAATTGCATTATTTCCAAAATTAATAAATTATTTACCTAAACCAGGAAAATGGATGATTTATATTAAATATCTTCTTGGCTTATTACTGTTAGCAACAGTTTTGTGGTTATTTAATATTTTACTTAATTTCTTTAATTATTATTTTATAATTTCATTAATTATTTTTTTTCTATTACTTTCATATCGACAAAAAATACCTTTTCAAAAAAATATAATTTCAGTTATTGTTTTATTAGTTATTTTTTCATCTTCGTCATTTTCATTTTTTCAACAGAATAGAGTTTTTGAAATTGAAAAAGACTGGTTAAATTTTTATGATATTACTCTTGATAAGCTGATTAATGAAAATAAAATTGTTTTTTTAGATATAACAGCCGATTGGTGCGCTACTTGTCAATTTAATAAAATTAATGTTCTAAATTCAGAAACAATCATATCATTGTTTAAGAAAAATGATGTTACTCTTATAAGAGCTGATTGGACAAAGCCAAACGATAAGATTAATTTATTTTTAGAGAAGTATGACCGGTTCGGTATTCCTTTTAATGCTTTCTTTTCTCCTAACTTTCCTGAAGGAATTTTATTATCTGAGTTACTTTCAGAAAAAGAAATGATAGATGCAGTAAAAAAAATAAATAATGAATAAAACAATTCCTTCAATAAAAGTTCCAGTAATACAAAAAGGCATTACATCAAAAGTGTTGCTCTCAGATGAATTAAAAGGAAAAAACATAATTATGTTTGGAGTGCCTGGTGCCTTTACTCCTACGTGTTCTGAAAAACACATGCCAAGTTATATTAAATTACATCAACAATTTATTGATAAGGGTATTGATGATATTTACTGTTTATCTGTCAATGATAACTTTGTAATGAATGCATGGTTACTAAGTTACACCGAAGGTGATAAAATAATTGGTATTGCTGATGGAAATGCTGAAATTACAAAAAGTTTAGATTTGCTTTCTGATAAATCAAAAAATTTTATGGGTATGCGTTCTACAAGATTTGCAATGATTATAAATGATAATATTATTCAAGATACTTTGATTGAAGACCCTGGAGAGTAT
>Ga0209631_10001268_pt1 | contig 32593 bp, 50 predicted proteins | sample COG_08_FD_184752 | JGI IMG/M metagenome (GOLD analysis project Ga0209631, IMG submission 184752) | Pelagic Microbial community sample from North Sea - COGITO 998_met_08 (SPAdes) (version 2) | ecosystem: Environmental > Aquatic > Marine > Neritic zone/Coastal water | place: Helgoland, sampling... | reverse complement strand
AGCAGCAGGACCTGGTGGTTCACAATTTATAAAAACTGCAGATGAAAATAAATATAGAGAATGGAATGGTACTCAATTACAAGCAGTCCAACAATGTCCGCCATGTGAACCAGATATAGTTCAACCTAATGTTTTTCTAATGGAAAAAGAAAATTCACAAGATAGACGTTTAGTTCAGTATAATGATGATTTTGTACCAAGCACAACAAAACGATTTCAATTGTCTGTGGATTCAAGTAATTGTTATTTTATAATTGAGTCACAAGATATAGATAGCAATACAGGATTGCCAACGATTGTAGCTGAATGTGGTGGTGCTCAACCAGTGGCAAGTAATACATGTCCAACAATGATATATTTTAGAGAATATACAAATTGCAACGAAGGTGCTGGTGAATTAAGAGTTTTAGGTAATAATAGAGATGTTTTTCCTGCAGCAGTTAAAGAAAAATCATCAGGTGAAACTTATTATTTATTACGTGGTACAAACAAAACCACTACAAGTGATACTGACAATTTAGGTTGTTTTCCAACAGCTCATGAAAAATTTGATTTTTTTGATACATGTGATTTAGCAAATGGTCGAAATGTAGAAGATGAACCTGATGGTGCAGCAGAGATTGATCCTGTAGTTGTTGTACCTACTGAATTTTTTAAAACTTACACAGGTTTAGAATCTGATTGTTCTGCAAGTGATTTTATTTTAGCGGTAAAAAATACAACAAATAGTTTCCCAACAGTAATAACTAATGGAAATGATTGTTTTGGTAATCCTGTAGATGGTGGATCAGGTGAAGATGGATTAGTTACTCAATTTACATCTTTCGACAATTGTCCAGCATGTATTGCTTTTATAAGTACAACCACAACTCAAGCGACTACAACAACTACGGTGCCATGTAAAGCTATAGTGGCAAATGTTACGACAAGTTTAACCAATGCTTGTTGTGGTGATAAAACAAAAACTATATATATAAATTCTAATGAATTAGGATCGGCAAGTGCAGTTTATACAGATTCAGCGTGTACAACATTATTAAATGCTAATAATTATATTGTACATAATTTTTCAGAACCATTTTTGTGGAATGGATTTGCATTAATTCAAAAAACTTGTCCTGATTGTCCATAAATGAGATATATTTGCGCTCAACATTCTAAACTTTATTACGCTTGGCAAACTGACGCCATGATTTTTTCTTTTTTACAAAATGATATAAAACAAGAACAGATTGATATTGTTTTAGCAGAAGATAAAAATGAATTAGGACATTTTCTAAATTTAAAAAAAAAATATCCGAATATAAATTTATATGTTTATGAAGATACTCGACAAAGTAAAAGATATGCAAGTTCAATAAGACCCCACATTTTAAAAAAACATTTTAAAGCAAATCCTGAATTATATCGTGGAACTTTTTTGTATCATGATTGCGATATAGCACTAACCAAACCATTGGATTTAACACCATATCTTTGTGGTTGTAATCCAACAATTTATTTTAGTGATACCAAAAGTTATTTAGGATATAATTACATAAAAAGTAAAGGTCAAGACGTTTTAGATTTGATGTGTAAAACAATAAATATTGATCAAAAAATAGTTCAACAAAATGAACATAAATCTGGTGGTTGCCATTATTTATTTAAAGATATTGATTTTAATTTTTGGGATCAGGTTGAAATAGATAGCGAAGAACTTTTCAAAAAAGTTTCGCAACTTAATCGAGAAAAAAAAGCAAAAAATAATGAATATCATGAGTTACAAATATGGTGTGCTGATATGTGGGCAATATTATGGAATTTATGGAAATTAGGTCGTAAGACAGAAATTTTAAAAGAGTTAGATTTTACATGGTCAACGTCAACAAATGAAACATGGTTCAAAAATTCAATTTATCATAATGCAGGAACTAATGATGATCAAGATAATAAATTTCATAAAGCACAATATACTCAAAAATATCCTCCAATAAATCTATTTATAAATCCTAAATACGCTTCGTTTTATTATTATCAATTAGTTCAACAAGCGCTTTATTTAGAAAAAGAGGTATAAAAAATCCCCGCTCACTACAGATAATAATCCGCTTCGAATATTGCAGGGAAATTTTTTAATTAAAATGAAGGATCACGATAATATTCTGCAATTCCAAAATTTAATTTAATTTCAAAAGACGTTTTTTTAATTTTTGTGTATCCTTGATATGGTAAATCTTGTCGATATAATTCCCATATTAATTTATATAGATTTGTTTTGTGAAAATCAGCAAAACCACCAAATTGTTTTTCTATTGCGTAATACATATCTGTTAAAGCAATTTTGTGTACAATTTTTTTAAATATTGTTTTACCATTTTTTTTGCCAAATTGTATAACTAATGGAGTTTCATTTGTTGATTCATAAGTATATGATTGATCACCATAATAATTACAATTTTTTGTTGGAATTGCTTTCATAGCTCTAATTGCTATTTTTGAAGGTGATATATTTTCAACCACTTCATAAGGATAAGAGTCAGAACCCACATGTTTTGTAATACGAGTCCCAATTGGATAGTTATTTAAATCTATTTTTTTCATTGTTATAATTGTTTTTATTTAATATATACGTTTGCAACTTCTTCAATTGCATTTTTTAAATCTTCGTAAGATATTTCACCATTCCTGTAAAGATTTACGTGAAATATTACTTCTTTTGCGAATAATTCGTTTGTAATTTCAATTTCTAATTTCATGTTATATGATTGTTATTGTTTTTAATTAATATAAATATACAAGTTTTCTAATTAAGGACATAATATTTTTTAAAAAATAAAATTTTTTTTGTGTTTTAATGGGTTTCTTGTATATTTGTATATAATGTTTAATAAAAATTTAAAAATCATGACAAAAAACGAAATAAAATTAGTTAACTACGCTACTGCGTATATATTGCACCAATTTAACATAGACAATTTGTTTACACGTAAACCAGGTGCTTTATCAGAGGTTGAAAATACTTTCGATTTAAATACAATTAGCGGTCCATACGATTATGATCGTAAAATGATTAGTGATGTAATTTGTAGTTTACCTTTAATAAAATATGTAAACACAGAAGATGGTATAAAAAATAATTACGATTCTTTCCAACCATTTGATAATGTTGATTTTAAAGGTTATCAATTTGCTTTATTAGCATGTGATGATGGCACAATTTATTTAATTGACAATCAAGGACATAGATATTGCAGATATATGGTTTGTCTTACAAATTTAAATACCACTGAAATGCTTAATATTTATAACAGAAAAGATGTGATTAATTTATTTTACTTAGGTAAATATTTATATAAATATAAAACTACAACAGATGTAGTAAATGACATAAGCGAAAACAAGGAATAAACTTAAATAGTCCTTTTTGTTTTAAACCCACTTTTAATGGTGGGTTTTTTTTTATCTTTGTATTATGTCAAGCATAAGAACACAACAAACAGAAAAATTATCTACAACAGGTCAAGAGAATATAACTTTTAGATCATTTGATAAAGATGGTAATGTTCTAAGTTCACCAACACTTACCAAAAACGTTTTAAAGCAAATAAAAACAAATTTAAAACCTTTAAATGAAAATTTTGAAGTTGAATATTTACCGAAATTAAAAACGATAATAAACAATATTAAAACTCAAGATATTCAATTAATAAATAAAAATCCAAATTTTAGATATTCTACATTTAATTGGGATATTCATGCAACAAATTCAAGAATATCTATTCCAAGTGAAGAAACTATTGGTGTTATACCTGTTAGTGGAATATATTGTTTAGAGCAAAAAACAATAGTTACATCAGGTGAGGAAAAGAAAAATTATTTAATTAGAAATAAAATTGCTGATAGTCCAATAGTACCTGGTAGAGATATAGAAATTAGTTTTTATTATTATGCTCAAAGTTTTGGGGATTTTAATCAAGGTACAACTCATTTTTATATTTTAGTTGGTGTAGATACTACAGGTAATAATACTGTAGATAAAGTTTACGATTTTGAACAAAATAGATTTGTAAGTCAAACATTAACAATTCCTGGTTCTGCTTTAGCTGATCAATACTATAAGCGATTTGATATTACAAATTTAAATAATTGGGAAATTGCTAAAACAAGAATTACAAACGCTAATTTTAACGTAAGAACACCAAAAATAGAAGTTAATATATTTCAAGCTCAATTTTTTAACAGTGGTGGAACAATACAATTACCATCGGTTGGTAAATTTTATCTTGACGCTTTCTATATAAGTCAAAAGAGAAATTCACGAACATTAGAACACAGAAAAACTGCAGGTAATTTCTTAGAGTTGTTGGGTGGAACAGAAGTTAATGTATCACAAATTTCATCTGAATATAAACCTAAATCAGTCATTCATTCATGCGAATTAGATCCACAAGATATTAATCATGTAGCTGGTTCATTTGGTAGAATTGGTCGTTCTGAATTTTTAACCGATAGTTTAGATAAAATACGCTTACAAGAAATTATAAATGATTATAGAAATTCTGGTATTAGATATAATGGCACTTTTTATAAAGACGATTCTGACGAAGAACCAATATTCTTTTATGATAAAATATGGGTTAATTATGGCTCAACAACACTACAAGAACCTGTAGCATGTATTATAGATAATTTTGAATATGATGTAAAACAAAACGTTTATAATATTACAATGCACTTACCAAACCAAGATGATCCAGATAGTCTTGCTTATGATACTTTTAAATACGTATAATTTTTTTTATAATTTAAAATTAATTATATTTACATCATGTTTAATGGTATTATAAATGGTTGGGCAAATTTACTAAAAGATAAATTTAATTTGCTTGATCCCGAAATAAAAAAATTGTCTGTTCAAAGATTATTAATTTGCAATTTATGTAAGTTACGATCAGGTGATTTTTGTAATCCTACAAAAAGCGACATTAACATAAAAACAAAAAAATTAACTTTTGGTTGTGGTTGCATTTTATCTGCTAAAACAACTGTTATAGACGCTTATTGTCCTTTAAACAAATGGTAATATTATGAGATATATAAACGACATTCAAATAAATTTTGAAAACGAAATTAGGATTAATAAAATTAGTAAAACAAAAGTTGCTGAAGTGTTAAATATGACTTTACCTACTTTAAATGCTAAATTAAAAAATCCTAATATGATCAATGTTTTAAATATTAAAGCATTGAAAAAACTAAAATTAATTAATACATTAAAGAAAATTTATGAATACAGTGAAAAAGAATAGTAATCCTACTAAAAAGAAAACTATTCACGAAAAACTATTTGAATTACAAAATGAAATTTCAAGTTTATCAAAAACTAAAGAAAATCCATTTTACAAATCCAAATATTTTGATATTAACGACTTGGTTCATCATTTGAAACCATTATTGGCAAAGCATAGATTATTGCTTAACCAACCTTTTAAAATTGAGGATAAAAAAATGCAAACCTTAAGAACTATTATTAGTGATATTGATAGTGAGGAATGTATGACAAGTGAATTATATTTAAGTGAACAAGAAAAAATCCATGATTTTGGTTCAATGATCACTTATTTAAGACGTTACATGTTAGTTTCTATGTTATGTTTAGAATCTATAGATGACGATGCTAATAAAGAGCAAAAAACAACCAACGTAGTAAAACGTAAAGGTGGAAATAAAATTTCAGAGGAAAGACAACAAATTAAAAACCAAAAATTTTAGAAATGGCAAATAGTAAAAAAATTGATAGTGTTAAATTTTTTGAAAGCGCAAATAAAGAAAATAAACCAGAAAATTTATTATGTGATGGCGTGATAAGTGTAAATGATTTAATTGATTTTTTTGAAGCAAATAAAGAATTTATAAGTGTTTATACCGATAAAGATGGTAATAATCACAAACAATTTAAAATTTCTGCTTGGCGTACTGATTATGGTACTATAGTTTTATATTTGAATACATATAAAAAAGAACAAGAAGAAAGTTTTATATAATCCAAAACTAAGGCGTCATATTTTATGGCGCCTTTTTAATTTAAAAATTATGTTATTAAAGAATATAGAAAAAACAAATGATAATATTAATGTATATCATTCTAAAGATTGCATTAGTGCGAGTGGATTAAAAACAATATATAATGAAAGTATTGGACATTATCTTGATCCACAAAAATTTAAACCTACACGTGCAACAGATTTAGGTAATGCAGTTCATACTTGTTTATATGAAGGATTGTCTGTATATAAAAAAGAATATTTTGTAATGCCTAAACTCGATTTACGTAAAACATCTGATAAGGAATTAAAAATTGAGTTGGATAAAAAAAGTGGTGATAAAATGCAAATTGATCAAAATTTTGAAGATGTGGTTATGCGTATTTATGAAAATGCAAAATCAGATTCAAAAATTGAACCATATTTAAATGGTGAAATTGAAATTAGTCACTATGGTGAATTAAATAATATACCTGTTCGAGTGCGTCCTGATTGTATTGGTGATAATTGGATAAGTGATATAAAAACTTGCCAGAGTAGTAATCCTAAAAAATTTAAATGGACTATTCAAGATTGGGCATATCATTTACAAGCAGTATTTTATTGCGAAATGTTAGGTTATGATCCTAAAAATTTTCGTTTTATTGCATGCCAAACAAATACACCATATAAATGTGAATTAATTGGTTTGTCTGATGAGAACATTGAAAGAGGTAAATACGCTTGGAGAAGCGCTTGGTTTTATTGGACAAAATATTTAGAAACTGGTATAATTACAGGATATGAGGGATATGAACGTACAGAAGATGGTGCAGTAATTATTTAAATATGAGTAAATACGAGGAAAGAGATACAATTTATAAAATTGTTAGTGGTTATTTAAATATTCAATTTGACAAAAAAGGAAGAACACGTGAAAGAGTTGACGCAAGAAATCTTTATTATAAATTATGCAAAGAATTTATTTTCATGTCCAATAGATCAATTGGTGAAAGAGTCAGGCGTGATCCTGCAACAGTCATACATGGAATAAGGGCGATCAACGATTTAATAACTTACGATCAAGATACTGAAGAAATTTATTTAACTTTAAGGAAGAAATGTTTAAATAAACTAACTTTGAGTAATCCATTTGAAAAATATTTAGGACGTGAAGATATATTCCAACATCAAGTTATGGAATATTTAAAAACAAAATATCCTGGTGTTTATGCAATACATGTTCCTAATGAAGGAAAAAGAAGTCCATTTGAACGTTTTAAATTTAAATATTTAGGTGGACAAGCAGGTATACCTGATATTTTGATATTTTTTTCTAACAAAGATTATAATGGTTTAGCTATTGAATTAAAAGTTGCTTACAACAAACCAACTGAAAATCAATTAATATCAATGGCAAATTTAAAAAAGAGTAATTGGAAAGTACATTGGTTAAATGATTATGAAGAAACTATTAAAATTATAGATGATTATTTACAATAGATATGTACAAAGGAGTTTGGTGGTCACAAACAAAACAAAGAATTAGATTTACTTCAAAACATAAATTTGAAGATGTAGAGAATTACACTTATGTGGGATCATTAACACAAGTCGAATTTGACACATTTATCGAAATTTTATTTATACGATACCAAGACTCATATATATCAATTGATGAAATAAATAATATTTACGATCAGTATAGGAATTTTTTAAATAGATTAAAGGATATAACAGATAATTTATAAATTTATAATATGTATAAAAGAGAAAAATTTGCTTATGATCAAGAGGAAATTAAACGTTTACACGAAACAATAAAAACATTAAGAATTGAGATAAAACGTTTACAAGATTTCATCAAATATCCCGAAGTATGATTAAAAAGAATTATTATGCTATAATTCCTGCATTTGTTAGATATGATCAAAAAATTACTGCAAACGCAAAACTATTATATGGCGAAATTACTGCTCTTTGTAATGAAAAAGGTTTTTGTTTTGCTACAAATAAATATTTTGCTGAACTATATAGCGTTTCAATTGTTTCAATATCAAAATGGATAAATCAATTAAAAGAACATGATTATATCCGAGTGGAAATGATTTACAAAAAAGATTCAAAAGAGATCGAACAACGCAAACTTTTCTTAAATACATCTTATTTAAAAAATGTTAAACACCCTATTAAAGAAAAATTAAAGGATAATAATACTACATTATATAATAATAATACAAAGGAATATTCTGAAGCAATAAATACTTCACTTATACATATAGCAAGATTATTTCCACAACAAGTAAGACCTAAAACAGATAATGATTTACAAAAATGGAAAGAATGTCTTGATAAATTAGAAAGAATTGAAGGTTATACACCACGTAAAGTATATTTTATTTGTAAAAAAGTAAGAGAAGATGATTTTTGGGAAACAAACTTTTTAAGTTTATTGAAATTGCGTAAAAAAAATAAATTAGGTTTAAAATACATAGATGTATTTATGTCAAAATTTGGAAAAGAATTAAATAAAATTGATTTATAATGGTTAAATGTAAATTTTGTGGTTACGAAAATCACCCAAATAATATAACATGTGAGGGAATAGATTGTGGAGTTCCATTAGATTTAGATATTGAATTTAAAACATTCAATGGATTACCGAACATAATACAAGACGATGAACAAAACTTTAGTTAAAAGTTTAACAACTTTTGCACAAGAACTTGAAAAACGTTATTCGTTTAAAAATCGAGATAATAATTTTAATAACGAAACGTTTACAATCTTTAAAATAATTCCTTTGTCAGATCATTCTGCAACTGTTATATTTAAGAAAAATACAGGTAAACAAGTTGCTTTTTTTTGTTATTACATAAATAGTGGAATTAGTCAAGGTTGGAAATATTTTGTTCCGACTGATTCACATATAGTTGGTATGATAAATTTTAATGTAACAAAATTAAAAGTAGAAGAAAACAACTATAAATACAATTTTAAATGATCGAAAAATTTGCAAATTTAGGCATTGATATAAAAAACAAAACAGGTGAATTTACAATGCTTTGTCCAAAATGTAGTCACACTCGTAAAAAGAAAAATATAAAATGTTTATCGATTAATACTGATAAAGGATTATATAACTGTCATCACTGCGGGTGGAGTGGTAATGTTAATTTGTATGAAAAAAAAGAATATATAAAACCTGTTCCAATCAAAATTGATTTATCAGATGATATATTGAAATGGTTTAAAAAACGTGGTATTGGTAAAACAACCCTAATAAATTGGAAAGTAACTGAAAGTCGTGAATATTTTCCACAATCGAATGAAATAAAAACTGCTATTAATTTTAATTATTATCGAAATGGTGAATTAATTAACATAAAGTATAGAGATAACAAGAAAAATTTTAAACTATTTAAAAGTGGTGAATTAATATTTTATGGGCTTGACAATATTAAAGAAATGGAAAAAATATATATTGTTGAAGGAGAAATTGACGCTTTGACTTTTCATGAAGCAGGAATATATTCTGTATGTTCAGTACCAAATGGTGCAAATTTAGGAAAGCAAAAATTAGAATATCTTGATAATTGTTGGGATTATTTTACTAATAAAAAGGAAATTGTTTTATGTACAGATAACGATCAACCAGGTTTATTCTTACGTAATGAATTAGCAAGACGTTTAGGTCAAGGAAAATGCAGTTACGTTGATTTTGGTGAATTTAAAGACGCAAATGATTTATATTTAAAATTAGGAACGAGTGGTTTAAAAAATGTAATTGAAAAAAGAAAAAGCTTTCCTATTGAGGGTATTCTAAATATTGACGATATTTGGGAGAACGTTTTAAATTACAATGAAAATGGAGTCCAAAATTATAATGTCGGATTGGGAAACAGTGGAGAGTATTATAATATTAGCTTTGGAGAATGGACTGTCTGCACAGGCATTCCAAATGCAGGAAAAAGCGACGTCATCGACCAAATATGTGTTAATCTTGCAATCGACCAAGATTTTCGGATAGGAATGTTTAGTCCTGAATCTTTTCCATACGAAGCACATATTAAAAGAATAGCAAATAAATTAAACGCCACAAATTGTAATAATGAAATTTTAAATAAATCCAAAACATTTATAGAAGAACATTTTTTCTTTGTCAAAATTGATTTAGAAAATTTAACGTTAAAAGGTATATTAGAAGCATTTAAACAATTAGTGTTTCAAAAAGGTATCCAAATATGCGTCATTGATCCCTGGAACATGCTTGATCATTCACAACAAAAAGATTTTACTTATGTTGGTAAATTACTTTCAGAGATTACGCAATTTTGCCAACAAACAAATACACACTTATTTCTTGTAGCACACCCACGTAAAATGGAAAGCGTAGAAGGAAAATATCGAGTCCCTAATCCTTATGACATTTCTATGTCAAGTGATTTTTTCAATAAAGCGTATAATTGTATAACAGTATATAGAAATTTAGGTCAAAGAACAATATTTGAAAGTGATAGCGTTTCTGTATATGTTCAAAAAGTAAAACGTAAAGAAAATGGTTCACAGGGTGATTTTATGATAGCGCCTGATTATAGAAATGGTGGTGTCTATAAACCAATTGACAAAGAAAAACAACGTTTTGAAGTTATAAAAGATGATATTCCATTTTAATTTTTTTATCTTTATAAAAAATTTTTTATGTATGACTTCTCTATTACATATATTTATGGCATTGGCATAGGAATATACTACTCAAATGAAGAAATTGAAGAAGTACAAACAATAGCAGATGATATGAGGCACACTTTACAAATTGCTTTTTTTATCATAATGATTAATATTAATTGGTATACAAATGAATAAATTAAAATTAGACGTAGATAAAATTAAAGAAAACGTCAACAATCCAAGAATAATAAATAAAGGAAAATATGAAAAGTTGTTGGAAAGTTGCAGAACTTTTCCTGAAATGTTAAGCGCAAGACCGATAGTAATAGATGAAAATAATATAATACTTGGTGGAAACATGCGTTTTAAAGCATATAAAGAATTAGGTTATACAGAGATTCATGTTTTTCAGATTAAAGGTTGGTCAGAACAACAAAAAAAAGAATTTATAATAAAAGATAATTCAAACTTTGGAGATTGGGATTGGGATATTTTAGGTAACGAATGGGATAGACAAGATTTAGTTGATTGGGGTCTTGTTTCTGAATTTGATGAGGTTTTTGACGAAGATGATTTTTTTAATAATGATCAATTAGAAAATGATGTTACAATTGAATTAAAAATGAGTAAACAAAAACATATTCAAATTAAAAAAGATTTAGATAAACTAACAAATGATAAAAGTATTAAATGCAAAATAATGTCTTAAATGTTTTTGTGTATTTAATGTTCTCAGTGGACATTATTAATAAAGATAGTAATTACGTAATCGTAAAAAAATTATGTAATGAATTAGTTAAAAACAAACGTTTTAATTTTTTTTTATTACTTGATAAAAATAGAAAATATTATAAAGATGATTTAGATGAAAATATAAATGTCATTTATGTTCCTTTTCCGAAATCAAAAAAAGAACAAGTAATACATTTTAATTCTAACATTATAAAACAATTGTCTAATAAATATCAAATAGATATTTGGTGGAATAATGTAGTAGAACAAGGACATCATTTAAAATTTTTTCAAGACACTTACGATTATAGATGGAAAGTATTGAATTATCACCATTATGTTATACATGATAGTTTACCATCAACCTATTACGCTACATGTCCACATATAAAATTAGATCAAATTGTTGGTTCAATGTTGGTTGATTTAAATTATTTCCATAGCAAATGGTGCCGACAAATGTTTCAAGAAGAAATTGAAAAAGTTCTAACTTCTAATGAAGTTTCAAAACTTTCGCAAAGTTGCACAACTTTAACAGGTGGTTATGTAGAAAAACAACTTAAAACTTCTAAACACGATCAATTTACATTTATATACAATCACAGATTACAAGGATATAAAAATTGGAAAATTACTTTTGAAATATTTGAACGTTTATCTAAAAAACATGATTTTAAAGTTATTGTAACAGGTAACAATGAAAACATGAGCACTATAGTAAAATATCCATTTGTAATTGTAAAAACCTTTAACAATCATGAAGAATATTTAATTGAATTATCTAAATGTCATGCAAACGTAATAAACTCACAACACGAAACTTATTGTATTAGTTTGGCAGAAAGTATTGTTCATGATCAAGTCATAGTGGCACCAAGACGTTGCACGTTTCCTGAATTGTTAGGCGAAAAATATAAATATTTGTTTGATAATGAAATTGAGCAAGAAAAAATGTTAGAAGATATATTAGCAAATAACATTAGAGAATTTAAACACACAACAAAGAAAAAATTAATGCTTAGTAATCATGTTAAAAATTTTCAAAAATTGTTATTATCTCTACCTGACGAAAGAGAAAATGTACTTGATCACGTAAAAGATAGAAGAAAAGCCAAACAAATTAAGAACTATTTAAATAAAAATGAAATTAATTTTAAAGAATTTAAGTTATTTTTACATTCAATAAAATTATCTGCTCAGGCATTTAACAATACAAAAATTAAATTAGTGCTTGATCAAGAAAATTTTAATTATAATTTAATGTTGGATAAATATGTCAAAAAAGAAACCAAAAGTAAACAAAATTGAACAACATAAAAAAGCAATTATTGTTGCGTTAGAAAAATCATTAGGCGTGGTAACAAGTGCATGTAAACAAGTTGGTATTGGACGAACCACTTTTTATAATTATTACAATGATGACAAAAGTTTTCGTGATCAAGTAAATGACATAAGTGAAATAGCAATTGATTTTGCAGAAAGTCAATTACATAAACAAATACAAGATGGTAATACATCAGCGACAATATTCTATTTAAAAACAAAAGGAAAAAAAAGAGGATATATTGAACGTTCTGAAATACAACACGATGGAATAGTTAAATCAACAATTATAGAATGGAAGCCACCAGAACAATTGAACAAAGATGTAACCGACAATTTTACGACCTTATCAAATCAAACAAACGATTTAAAATCCATCAAGGAGGAACAAGGTCAGGAAAAACAGTCGCAATCTGTCAATATTTAGTTTATTTGATTACAAGTACTAAAAGTACTTTTACAATCTCTGTAATACGTAAAACTTTACCTGCATTAAAAGGATCAGTATTAAGAGATTTTTTAAATATATTACACGAAACAGGTTTGTATTGGTTAGGTCAGCATAACAAAGCAGAGAATACATTTACTTATAATGGTCATTTAATTGAATTTTTATCTGTTGATGAACCACAAAAAATACGTGGACGAAAACGTGATATTGCTTTTTTAAATGAAGCAAATGAATTAACAATTGAAGATTTTAGACAAATCAATATGAGAACTATCCAACAAGTGATTGTTGATTTTAACCCATCTGATCCAATACATTGGTTATATAATGATTTAATACCAAGAAAAGACGCTGACACTTGGGTAACCACCTATAAGGATAATAAATTTTTATCAAAAGATTTAGTTTATGAAATAGAGAGAATGAAAAACAGAGATCCTGATTATTGGAGAGTATATGGTGAAGGATTAAAAGCAATATTTACTGCAAGACAAATTTTTAACAATTGGAATTTTATTGACTTTTCTGAATTTCCTGCGTTTGATTTATCAATTGATGGTGTTTTAGGTATTGATTATGGTTATACAAATGATAGCACCGCAGTTGTTCTTGTATTTAAACAAAATGATAAATTATTTATTCATGAAATCTTATATAGCAAAGGGTTGACAAATCAAGATATTGTTGAAATATTAGAAGAAAAAAATTATAATGATGTTTTGTCTTTTGCAGATAGTGCTGAACCGAAATCAATTGAAGAAATGAAACGATTAGGTATGCTAATAAAACCTGCAGTAAAAGGACAGGGATCAGTAATGGCAGGAATAAGTAAATTAAAAGAGTTTGAAATTTATGTAAGCAATCAATCAACAAACATAAAACGAGAATATAACGCTTATTATTGGCAAACATTAAAAGATGGTACCATTATAAACAAACCTGTAGATAGAGAAAATCACGCTATGGATGCTATTCGATATGCAGTTTATTCAAATTATGGTAAAGCAGAAAATTTCTTTGTAATTTAATTACTATTTTTGTACAAATAAATATTTATAAATGGGACTACTTGACAGGTTTGGAAAATTATTATCAAAAAATTTCCAACAAACTAACACGCAATTTAATCGAGCAATATACAATTACTTAGGACAATCAGTAATTTTTAATCCTGAAAATGATGACACTTATATAAACAAGGGATATAGATTTAATTCAACAGTTTATTCAATAATTAATTTAATAAATAAAGCTGCTTGTACTATACCATTAAATGTTTATGAAATAAAAAATGAAAATGAGTTAAAAAGATATAAATCACTAACGTATGGTTACCAAACTTCTGCAAGTTTACAAAAAGCGCAAATGATACAAAAACACGCTTTAACAGAATTAGCTCATACTGATATACATGAACTATTAGAAAGACCAAATCCTGCACAAAGTTATAGTGCGTGGATTCAGGAAGTTATCTCTTTTGGTAAATTAACTGGTAATCGTTACATATATGGTATAAAACCTGATACAGGACCAAATCAATCTAAATTTAAAGAATTGTATGTTTTGCCAAGTCAAAATGTAGAAATAAATAGTGGTGGTATATTTGATCCCATTAAATCATATACTTTAGATTATAATGGTCAGTATCATATTGAAGCTGCAGATGTTTGTCATATAAAAGATTTTAATCCTTACTATGATGGTACAGGATCGCACCTGTATGGAATGAGTCCTTTAAAGGCAGGGTTAAGAGCTCTTGACACAAACAACGAAGCGGTTACTACAGGTGCAAAATATTTACAAAATCAAACTGCCAGAGGGGTTTTAATGTCTGAGGAGGGTGATTTAAATGAAGTACAAGCGCAACAATTAAAAGAAAAATTTAGAAATACTTATGCAGGAAGTAAAAATGCAGGTGATATAGTCATAACACCAAAAAAATTATCATGGATAAATTTTGGTATGTCTGCAAGTGATTTATCTCTTATAGAACAATACAACGCAAGTATAAAAGATTTATGTAATATTTATTCTGTTCCTGTTACTTTATTAAATAATACAGAATCTTCAACTTATAACAATGTAGTCGAAGCTAAAAAAAGTTTATATCAAAATTGTATTATGCCTGAACTAAATAAAATTCGTGATGAATTAAACAGATGGTTAATACCTGCTTATGGTGATAAATTATATTTAGATTTTGATTATACAAATATTAGCGAATTACAAGAAGAAATGGATAAAGTTGTTGATCAAATGAGTAAATCTTGGTGGTTAACACCTAACGAGAAAAGACAAGCAATGAGTTATAGCGTTGACGCTGATAATGAAGTGTTAAACAATTATTATATGCCAATGAATTTAATGCCATTAGAGGAAGATATGATTGTAAATGAAAATGAAGAAAAAAGTGTTGATATTGATTATAATAAATTTTATAAGATAAAAAACGAAATTCGTCAAGATGTATTTACAACTGAAGAAGAAGCACAAAAACGTGCAAATGATTTAGGTTGTAGTGGAATTCATAGTCATAACACAGAAGATGGTATGATTTATATGCCATGTAAAACACATGAAGAATATATTGAAATAACAGGTGAAGATGTTAAAGGAGAAAATGACGAAATGGAAATTAAACCTGTTAAACCTGGTAGCGCAGTTGAAAGGGGTTTAAAAAATAAAGTTTCTGAACACAATGAAAAATATGGTGATAATCCAACAAAAAAAGCAACTTATTCAATGGTACAATCTGTTTTTAATCGTGGCATTGGTGCATATAGAAACAATCCATCATCAGTAAGACCAAGTGTAACAAGTGAAGATCAGTGGGCTTATGCAAGAGTAAATTCATTTTTATATGCGTTGCGAACAGGTAAATATAGAGGTGGCAAACATGATGGTGATTTATTTCCCAGTGGACATCCTTTAAGTAGTAAAAAAAAAAATCTAATAACTAAACAAACTTATAATAATTATCCACAAGGTGCTTCAAACAATGCTAAACGAATGTTAGGTTGGCGCGAAAAATATGGACGTGATGTAGTTAAGGGTGGAACATCTGTTGGTTGGCAAAGGGCAAACCAATTAGCAAATAGAGAAAATTTATCTCTATCAACAGTAAAAAGAATTCATAGTTTTTTATCAAGACACAAAGAAAATGCTAAAATTAATCCTGATTTTAAAGGAGAACCATGGAGAGATAGAGGTTATGTAGCTTATAATTTATGGGGTGGTAAATCAATGGTATCATGGGCAAAACGTATTTCAGAAAATGAATAAAGAACAAGTAAAAAAATATCAAATAGGTTGGAACAATCAATTAGATATTGGTGAAAAAAAACAACAAAGAATATTTAGTCAATATTTAAGAAAACAATATTTTATTGGTGTTGATCGTTTTTTAATAAGTCGACAAATTGAAAATACAGATGATTTATTTGCAATAAATGATTTTATTGATTTATATAAAAATTTATATGTAGATATAGGTTTACGCATGGCAAATTGGTATTCTAATAATCATAAAAAATATTTAACTAAAAATTTTCATGATGATCAATTAGATCTTTGGCAACAAAAATTTTCTTTTATTGGTGAAACAATTGCAGCGCAAAGGGTAGTTAGTGTATCAGGCAACAGAAAAAAGGAGTTGATTAAGGTTTTAGGACGTTTCATGTCTTTACCTGATTTTCAAGTAATGAATGAAGTACCTGCAGGACGTTTGTTAAGAAAGAAATTTCGTCAATTAAGCGTTTCTAATGCTAAACGTATAATTAGAACAGAAAGCGTAAATGCTGGTAATTTTGCCACTAATCAAAGTGCAATTGATATATTTGGTGCTCAAAATTTAAAAAAACAATGGATTGCTTCATTAGATGATAGAACAAGAAATGCACACGCACAGGTAAATGGACAAGTAGTAAACATGAATGAAAAATTTGTAGTAATGGGTGAATTGTTGGCACACCCTGGCGATAGTGCTGGTTCAGCAGGTAACGTAATAAATTGCAGGTGTACGAACGCACCAGTGCCAATTTAATTTTTAATTTAACTATATTTGTAAAATGGAAAATCACTTAATATATAAAACAAGTCCAATGGGCGAAATCGCTGACATTGACGAAAAAAGAGGTATTGTAAAAGGTTATGGTTCAATATTTGGTAACGTTGACGCTGATGGAGATATAATGGCAAAGGGTGCTTTTGCTAAAACTATTATGGAGAATGGTGATCGAGTTAAATATTTATATCAACACAAAATGGATCAACCAATTGGTAAAATGGTTAATATTTATGAAGATGAAAAGGGCTTAATGTTTGAAGCAGAAATTGCTAAAACAAGATTAGGTGAAGATGTTATTGAATTAATAAAAGCAGGAATTATTACAGAAAATAGTGTTGGTATTATGCCGATAAAAAAAGAACAATGTCCTGATGGAACAAATCCACCATGTTACAGAAAATTAACAGAAGTTAAATTGTATGAAATTAGCGCAGTAACATTAGCTTCAAATGATGAAGCAAAAATATTAGATGTAAAAGGATATACAGATAAAGAAAACATTTATAACCGATATGACACACTAATTAAATTAATTAGAAAAGGTGATATATCAGATGAGTTAGGTTTTGCTATTGAAGCAGAACTAATAAAATTAAAATCAATTTTTACCGATTTTACCACTTTGCCGACAGAAATAGAAGTCACAGAGCCGATAGCAGTGAAAGATGATTCTAATAAAGTATCCAATGAGATATATAAATATTTGTTTAATAAATTAAATTCGTAAAAAAAATGGACGATAATATTAAAGATCAATTAGACCAAATAGGTGGTTTAGTTGACGAAAAAATAGAAAAAGCCATGAACGCTGCTAAAGATAATGCAAAAGGTGAAGTAGAACACACGTTAAAAAGTGAAATCGAACACCTTCAAAATTCTTATGTAGAAAAGCAAGATCAATTAAATAAAAGATTAGATTCAATTGAAGTTTCAAGTAAAAAATTAGCTGAAGCAACGACTGAACCAATGTCTTTTAAATCTGCTTTGATAGATGCGTTTGATGGTGGTGCAATTGAAAGTCTAAAAAAAGGAAATTCAAGAGCAAGTAGTTTTGAGGTAAAAGCCGACATGACAACTGGGGCAGATTATACAGGCGAAGTAATCGCTGCAACAAGAGTTCCAGGCATTAAGTTTGATCCTTCAAATACTACTCATATAAGACAGATGGTTCCTAATGGAACAACAAATTCTGACTTAATTAGATATATAAAAGAAAGTGCATATACACAAGGCGCTGCTGCTAAGGCAGAGGGTGCTGCTTTAGGTCAAACTGACTTTAATTTGACTGCTTCAACTGCACCAATTGAAACTATTGGTACATATCTAAGAGTATCAAGACAAATGTTAGAAGATACTGAACAATTAAGTTCGTATATTTCTGCAAGAGTGCCAAGTAAACTTATGGCAGTCGAAGATGATCAATTATTAGGTGGTAATGGTACTGCACCAAACTTACATGGTTTAAGAAATACTGCAACTGCATGGAGTACAGGTTTGTCTGGCTTTGGCGCTGCAGATTTTGCTACACCACAACAGTTTGATGTTTTAATTACTGCAATGAACCAAATTGCTAAATTTAACTATGCTGCTGATAATATTTTATTAAATCCAACAGATTTCCATAAGATTTTATCATTAAAAGATTCTGATAACAGATATCTTAAAGACCAAGTATATCAAGGTCTTCAACCAACTTTTATGGGAGTACCTGTAAAAATTAATACTGCAATGGCAGAAGGTGAATTTATCGTTGGTAATTTCGCACAAGCTGCTCAAGTATGGGTTAGAGAAAACGTAAACGTAGAATTTTTTGAGCAAGATACTGATAACGTACAAAAGAACTTTATCACGATCAGAGTGCAAGAAAGAATTGGTTTTACAACGTATTTACCAAACGCTTTATGTAGAGGATCATTTGCAACAGTTATAGCAGCTCTATAATTAGTTAGCAATGGGAAATTAAAAAGGGGGCTTTTTGTCCTCTTTTTTTTGTAATATATATTAAAATATATTTTATAATATGAAATATTTTATGTATATTTACATATAATTTAAAAACAATAAAAATGCAAAACGTAAAAGAATTAAAATCATCAAATAAGCAAAACACAATAATAAGAGTTGGATTAGAAACTTTTATCCCATCAGAAATTTTAATGATCATGGCAGGATATAAAGCAAAATTATGTAACTATACTGAATTTTATAGAACTACTTATTTAATATTCGAAGGAAAATATTCTGATTTAGAAAGAATGTTTGATAACAATGAATTTTGCGATACAAGTACATCAAATGTAAATTCTATGGATTCATTTGAAAAATACATATTAAAAAATAGAAAATAAATAATAATGGGGGTGTAAATCACCCCCGTATAATTATAATAAAATAATATGAAAACAGAATTTAGAACAATAGGATATTTCGAAGATTGTTATCAAAATGGTAAATTTATTGGAACACGTCTTTGCGACAAACAACCCAATAGATTATTTGGTTATAAAGGACGTGAAACAAAACATACAAACGTTATTATAGAATTAGATCGTGGTAAAAAAATTAAACCAGGTGTTTATAAAACATCTTATAATAGATTATGTGGTAAATATATTGGATCGCAAGAAGAAAAAATAAATTCGATCATAGCACAAAACATTAGACAAAATATTACAAAAATATAAGTATGCGTTTAAATAAATTGGAAAAAGAAACAATACGTAAATGGTTAAAAACTACACCAAAAGATAGATTGTTGCAAAAGAAAATAAAAGAGTGGTGGATAATTGGACCTGCTATATTTACTTTTTGGTTAATAATGTTTATAAATTGGATTATGTCATGATTAAATTAATTGATCCCATAAATAAAGAATTAAGAGATTGTAAAAAAAAATGGAATAATGAAGATTATTTCTTTATTATGAATTTAACTAAAAAAATATATGATCGATTACAAGAGATAAAAAGCAGATAATTACGTTTTTTTCATACAGGTTTTTAATTAGTCAAAGTGGGTTTCTGTTTATCCCACTTTTTTTTTTACTAATTTTGATTCGTGGATAATAATGCACGTGGTTGTTTTGCAGAATACCAATTTGGTATTGAATGTCTTAAAAGAGGAATTATTGTTTCTTATCCTTTATTAGACGCTTGTGTTTATGATTGTATAGCAGACACAGGTCAAGACATCTTTCGAATTCAAATTAAATCCACTGCTAAAGACATACAAGAACACAGAAATACAGTTCAAGCAAATTGGCACACAAGTTATTCCACTGATCATGTAGATTACTTTGCAGTTTATGTTTCAATCTTTCAAGGATTCTTTATTTTTAAAAATAATGGACAACAGCAATCAATTAGAGTTAGCTTAACTAATGAAAATTCAAAATTTTTTAATAACTTTGCTTTTAAATAGTTTTTAAATTTGTATTCTTTTCAAAAATGGGCTTCAAGTAAGTCCATTTTTTTTTTGCTTAAATTTGTAATAAATAAAAGACATGGAATATTATAGTGATAAACTCGAAAGGTTTCATACTCAAATAAAAATTAATTCAACCACAGGCTCTGAAGTTGTCTCTACTACTAATGCTAAAGATTATATGAGAGTAGACACAAGTGCTGATGATACATTAATTGGACAGATGATCGTCCAAGCAAGAGTGTGGATTGAAAATTATCTATCAAGAGATATTGTATCTAAAACAAGAAGTTTATATTTAGCAACAGTTAACGAAAGATTTAGTTTACCATTTTCACCAATTGCGTCTGTTCAAACAATAACAATTGATGGCACAACCACTACAAATTTTCAAACGTATGGTTTAAATGAGTTGATCGTTGAATTAGAAGATTTACCAAGTGAAAATGTTATAGTGAATTATACAACCACAGGATTTAATAATGATTTAATTAAACAAGCAATGCTACAATTAGTTAGTACTTACTATGATTATAGGACAGATTTCGTGGAAGGTAATTTAAATATGATCCCAACAAACGTAAGAAATATTTTAAGTTCAGAAAAATCAATGTTTATATAATGCAACCAGGTAAATTAGATAAAAGAATTTTGATCAAAAGATTATCAAAAACTGCAGATGGTTTTGGTGGTTTTACTTCTACAAATGCTACAAATAATACGATTTGGGCTAATTTAAATTATACAGGTGGATTAGTAGAAAATAAAAGTGGTCGGAAAAAAAGGAATTTGCAAGTAGAAATACTTGTAAGAAAAGACACTGCAGAAAATATTTTAATTACAGATTTATTGCAAATTGAAAACGTAAATGGGTTTTTTCAAATTAACGATATGTTTAATAGTGATTATAAATATTATACTACAATTACAGCAACTAAAAGAGAATAAATGCAATTAAAACTAAATTTAAGTGATAAACGTAAATTGGTGCGTAAATTAGAACGTCTTGAAAAATTATCAACTGACGATTTTAGATTATTATTATTTCGATCAGGTTTTACCATAGCAAAAGATATTAAATTACCTCCAATTCCTGTTGATACAGGTAATTTAAGAAGAAATGTTAGATTTGATGGTAAAAGTATTCGTTCAGACGCTAAATATAGTGGATTTCTTGAATTTGGTACAAAATTTATGGTAGCACAACCTTTCTTTTATTTTAAAGTTAACAAAGGAATAAAAACATTAATTGCAAACGTTGAAACAAAAATAAAACAAATCATAAGATGAAAGAGTCTATACATTTTATAAGACAGAAAATTTTTACAAGATTAAATGGAAATGTTTCACATGGTGGTTCAAATGTTCCTGTCTTTAACAGAGTTCCAAGTACACAAGATGAACCATATATAATTATAAATTCTTTAAACGAGCAAGATGTAGATGTAAACCAACAAAAATTTATTACTGAATGTACTACAAGAGTTGAAATTGTAACAGGATTCTTTTCAGATGATGGTGGTGAATTACAAGCAAATCAAATTGTAAATAGTGTTTTACAATTGTTAAGGACAAGTAAAACAGATTATTTTGATTTAAGTTCAAATAATTTTAACGTTTATTCTTTTAGCGTTGATAATATAACTTATACCGAAGACGCTGACGAAGAAAAAACATATTTTAAAGCATTAATCGATATTTCAAATAAAATACAACAATTATAATATTATGGCAAAAACAAAAAATTTTAGTAATCATATAAGTTGGAAAGAAGCAATAGGTTCTGCAACTGCAAAAAAGTTAAAAATTGATAATACACCAAATGACGATCAATTAGAAAACATGAAAACATTAGCAAAAGAGTTTTTCGAACCATTAAGAGAAAAATGTGGTGTTCCAATCCGAATAAATAGCTTTTTTAGATGTGAAGAATTAAATCAAGCAATTTCAGGTTCTGCGACTACATCACAACACGTAAAAGGACAAGCAATTGATTTAGACGCTTCGAAGGGTATGACAAACAAAGAGTTGTTTTGTATTATTAAACAAGAATTTGACTTTGATAAATTAATTTGGGAACATGGCGATAGTGAAAATCCTGATTGGATACATGTTTCATATAGAAAAAATAATAACAGAAAACTTGTTTATCAAGCTACAAGAAAACCTGGCAAAGCATTCACTACATATCAATATTTTGATCTTTGTATTTGTGAAGATGAATGTAATATAAATGCAAATGAGTAAAGAAAAGAAAAAATTAAAAGATACTGCAGTAGGTAGGTTTTTAGCACAAGCAGGTTCTGGTATTATTAATAATTTAGGTGATGTTTTGCCTGATAAAGGTGTAATGGGTTTAGTTAAAAATTTAATTAAGAAAGACCCTGCGTTACCACCTGAGGATAAAGAAAAAGCATTAGCATTATTAAATCAGGATACTATTGAAATGCAAGAAGTGTCTAAACGTTGGTCAAGTGATATGCAAAGTGATTCTTGGTTAAGTAAAAATACAAGACCAATGGCGTTAATATTTTTAACTGTTGCAATGGTTTTATTAATATTTGTTGATTCGAGTGGTGTTGAATTTAGTGTTGATAATGGTTGGATTGATTTATTAAAAAGTTTACTTATTACTGTTTATGTAGCATATTTTGGTTCTCGTGGTGCAGAGAAATTTAAAAGTATAAGTAAATAAAAATGGTAAATATTAGACGACCAAAATTATTTGCAAAAGTTGAAAAACCTAAAAAGAAACGTAAAGGTGTCCATTCAAAAAACGCTTCACGTGGTCAAAATGGGTGGAAAAAAAAATATCGTGGTCAAGGTATAAAACGTTAATTTTTAATTTCTTATTTTTGTATAAAATTACAATAGCATGGCAACAGATTTATACTTTTCAGGAGATTTTCAAAAAGCAGCATTTGGACATAAGGGTTTAAGAATTTTAGGTTCAGGTGAAAGTTCAGTAGGTGGAGAAAAATTTTTAGCAATACAAGTTGTAGCTGACGCACAAGTGGATTTTACAAGTTCAGCAGGTGTTGGTGATACTACAGTTACAAATTTAGTTTTAGAAGCAGGATTTATATTTTATGGTGATCTAACATCAATTACAGTAGATAGTGGTAAAATTATAGCTTATTTACAATGATAGGATTATTTAATACTTTATCAAATGTTTCTAAAAAAATAAAATCACACATTGAAAAATATTGGAATGAGTGGTTTGTAAATTGGGAAAGTGAAAATACAAATTGGGATCAAGCACAATAAATAAAAAAATATGGCAAGTTTAACAGGTAATAAAATAAAAGATACTTATACATCACTACTTAAAGTTGGTGATAATGGTGCAATTGATGGATCAGCACAAGCTTTAAGTGATGGGGCAGGTAATACTGTTGGTTTAACTTTAACAAACGCAGGAGTTTTGGTTTCAACAACAAAAGGTACTTTAATTGGTACTTCTTCAACAGGTGAGATTGCTTCGGCATTAATTGCAGATAATGCGATTGACGCTACAAGATTTAATATTAGTGGTAATGGAACTGCAGGTCAATTAATACAATCTGATGGTGATGGATCATTTAGTTACGTTGCTGCTTCAAGTGGTGATATTACAGGGGTAACTGCAGGAACAGGTTTATCAGGTGGAGGAACAAGTGGTGCAGTAACATTATCTTTAACTGCACACACTGGGGACGTAACAGGAACAACTGCTTTAACTATTGCTAATGACGCAATAACAACAGTTAAGATTACTGACGCTAATGTAACTACTGCTAAAATAGCCGATAATAATGTAACTTTTGCTAAATTAGAAAATAGATATACTGCTAAGGTTGATATAACTACTTATACAGGTGCAGTATCTGTTGATTGGTCAGCAGGTACAACCTTTAAAATGGGAAGCAGTTTAACTGGTGCAATAGAATTTGATTTTACTAATTTTAAACAAGGTCAAGTAATTACTTTTTATAATCTAACAGGAAGTCAAACTATTACATTTGATTCTGACGCAGGAACAAGTGAAACTTTTAACAAGGTGGGTGGTGTTGATTATGATGGAAGTACTACAAATATGATCCAAGTAGAATGTATTGATGATTCTGCAAATGCTATTTTTAATTATTCAGTTGCAGCATATACATCAGACACGACACCAAGTTAATAGATAATAAAATAAAAATATGAAAGCAATAATTATAAATGACGATATAAAAATTTATCAAGAATTACCAAAATCTTGGGGAAATGTAATTGGTGGATTTAATCTTTTATCTGATGAACAACTACAATCCTATGGATTTTATGATGTAGTAAAACCTGATCATGATTCAAAAGTTGAAATATTATCAAATCTACATTTTGACGCAGATAATAATATTTTTACTTATGATGTAAATGATAAAAATTGGTCAGAAACTTTATCTGAATTAAAAGATTCAAGAATTACTCAATTAAATGAAAAAGCAAACCAATTACTTTCCAAAACTGATTGGGAAATTATAAGACAAGCAGATACAGGTCAAGAAGTTAATGAAGAAACTCAAACAGAAAGAAATGAAATAAGAGAAAATGTAGAATCTATAGAGGCAGAAATTAATGCTAAAACGACAAAAAAATCTGTAATGTCTTATATCATTGAATTATGAGTTTAAAGAAAAAATTTCTATTTAAAACTGTTGCAGGTTCTTCTGGACCTGCTAATACTTTTAACATAAAAACTTACACAGGTAACAGACCAAGTAATGTAACAGTTAATACTTTCGGATTTAATCCTGATTTAGTAGTAATTAAGGATAGAGATAATGCTGACCAATGGAGTGTTTTAGACACAACAAGAGGACAAAAGACTATGGCTTGGAACTCTACTGATGCAGATAGTGATTTTTCTGGAGGATTTGAATTTACATCAGGAGGGTTTATAGTAAAAAACACAGGTCAAGCAAATACAAATGGTGCTAAATTAGTTTCTTATGGGTGGAAAGCAGGAGGAGGAAGCACAAGTACTGATTCCAATGGAACAATTAATAGTACAGTACAAAATGATAATGCTGCAGGATTTAGTATTTCGCAATTTACAAATACTTCACCTGGAGGGTCTACAACAGTAGGACATGGATTAAAAGATGCAGATGGAAATGCAGCGACTCCAGATATGATAATTTTAAAAAGAAATGATGGGGCAGAGGATTGGTATTATTTTCATACTGCAATGGGTACATCAAAATTTATGAGAATTAACCAAACTGCAGGAATAGGAACTGCAACTAATTTGTTTAACACAGTAAATTCAACAGTATTTAATCCATCTTTTACTGGAGCAACAGGACAAGAATGTATTGCATATTCTTTTAGAAATGTATCTGGTTTACGAAGTCTTGGAAGTTACACAGGAGATGGAAATGTAGGTCAAGCTATTTCGTGTGGATTTCAACCTGATTATATTTTTATTAAGACAACAGTCGGAAATGATAATTGGAGATTGTATGATACTGCAAGAGGATTTACATCTGGTGGATTTATAGAACCAAATAGAACTGATGCAGAAGATACTGCAGACGCACCTCAATTAGCAGTTTCTGCAACAGGATTTTCAATTACATCTGGAGGTGTAACCGCAGGAAATAATGTTAATGGAAATCTCTATACATATTGGGCAGAAAAAATTGTAACATAAATTATGGCAAATTTAGATATTGAAGAAATAAAGAAAAAAAAATTTAACGTTAGCGTTGAAAATTTAATTACAATAGGAATGGTTATTGTAACAGTCACAGGTATGTGGTATAGTTTGCAAGGTGATATAGAGGAAGCGAAAAAATTACCTGAACCTGAAGTTTCAAGAACAGAATACGATTTAAAAGACCAATTAATTAGAGAAACAATAATCTCTACTGAAGAAAAGGTTGACGCTAATTCTGAAAAACTTGATAAAATAGATGAAAAATTATATTCAATAATTATAAAATAATGAGATCTCTAATATTAGCTTTATTTTTTAGTGTATTTAGTTATGGTCAAAATATGACAACAGTTCATTTTAATTATAAATGGAATGAAAGAAATAATTATAGTCAATTAAATAGATTAAAAAATACAAAAGTTCAGTATGCTTTTGTAGAAGATCAAAGCGATATTATAAAAAAATCTGTAAAATCAGTGCCAACAATAATAATATATAAAGATGGAAATCCAATTGCTAAATTTGAAGCAGGATTAACTATGAAAATAATTGTTAAATTAGATAGCATTCAAGCTATAATAAATAAATATAAGAAATAATGAATGGATTTGAACCAACACTATTAGGAATGATCACGTTAATTATTTCAGTAGCAGAGGTTAATGTAATTCTGCAATCAATTTTATTTTTATTAACTATAGTTTACACAGCATATAGAATATTAGAAATAACAAAAAAAAATAAATGACATGGCAAAGATATTTGAGTATTTAGCACAAAAGATTAGAAATTTCAATCGTTGGTTTATGATTAATTGGAATAATATAATCAAAAAACTATTATTTAAAATTTAACTATATTTGTAATAATAAAAACGAAATAAGATGGCAAGTACAGTATTCAACGGAACAAATTTATTAGTAAAGATTGCAGATGATGGTAGTAGTCCATCTACAATAGGACACGCTACGTCTTGTACTATTAGTTTATCAAATGAAATGTCCACAACAACTACAAAAGATTCTTCTGGATTTGCAGAGGTTATACCTGGCGTTAGATCAGCAGAAATTTCTTTTGATGGTTTAGTAGATTATACAGACTCTGTTGGTGGAACAGAAATTGCACACAAATTACTTACAAGACAAAAATGCGATTTCACATTTGGAACTGCTGCAACAGGAGATACTATTTACACAGGAGAAGGTTTTCTTTCTTCAGTAGAAATATCAGGGGCTATGGAAGAAGCAGTTACATATTCAGGAACAATTACAGTGACTGGTGCAATAACTGAATCTGTTAATTAACATTTATGACTGAAAAAAGAGGTTATTATACTCTTGATATAGGAGGTAAAAAACGTACTTTGCATTTTTCTATGAATTTTTGGGCGACATTTACAGATATTATGGAAATATCTTTAGATGAATTAGGTACTTTATTTATTAAAGGTGTATCACTAAAAGCAATTATAAATATTGTATATGTAGGTATCTTAACTTACGATCAAGAAAATAAAAAAGAAATAGATTATAATAATTTTGATGTTGGTTCTTGGCTTGAAAATGTAACTGCCGAAGAAATAGAAAAAATTGTTCAAACAATGACTGAATCCAGAATTTTGGGCAATGATTTAAACGCTGGTTTAGATCGTAAAAAAGATACTTCAAAAAAAAAATAGCTAAAAACACTACTTGGGAAGATATGATTGATTTCTATATCGGTTATATTGGTGTTAATCCAAATGATTTTTGGACAAATACGTTCAAAGAAAATAAATTATTATCCGAAGCGTATGTAAATGAAAAAAATGTTATTTGGGAACAAACAAGATATCTTGCAACTATGTTACATAATGTCCAATGTAGTAAAAAATCACAAATGATAAAACCACAAAATTTATTTGAATTACCACAAGACAATATAAAAAAAGAAAATTCAAATCCATCAACTAAAGAAGAATTTGAAAAATTTAAAAAATTAGTAGATAATAAGTTGAATAAAAAATAACTATTTTTGTAACATGTTAGGAGGTGATCAAAATCTTAGAGTTAATTTAATAGGAGATAGTACTCAATTAAACGCTGCATTAACAAAAGCAAGTAGTAAATTAAAAAATTTTAGTGCAGGAGTTGGAAGAATTGGTCAATCACTTACAACAAGATTAACTTTACCATTAGGTATCGCTGCGGCAGCTGCTATAAAAACAGGAATGGATTTTGATAAATCTATGACTAAAATTACTACGTTAGTTGGTATATCTACAGATACAGTAGATTCTATGCGTGGTGCAGTAAAACAACTTGCAACTGATACAGGTGTAAGTGCAAATTCTACCGCAGACGCTTTGTTTTTTATAACATCAGCAGGTTTAAGAGGACAAGACGCTTTAGATGTTTTGGCAGCAAGTGCTAAAGCAAGTGCTATTGGTTTAGGTGAAGTTAAAACTGTTGCTGACGCAGTAACAAGTGCAGTGAATGCTTATGGTATAGAAAATTTATCTGCTGAACAAGCAACAGACGTCTTAACTGCTGCAGTTCGTGAGGGTAAACTCGAAGCAGATAGTTTGGCACAATCAATGGGTAAAGTATTACCTATTTCATCTCAATTAGGAGTAAGATTTGACGAAGTTGGTGCTGCATTAGCTGCTATGTCAAGAACAGGTACTGACGCTGCTATGGCAAGTACTTCATTACGTGGTATTTTAAGTGCATTATTAAATCCATCATCACAAGCAAAAGAACAATTATCTGAATTTGGTTTATCAGCGCAGGGTTTACGTGATCAACTTGAAGAACAAGGTTTACTATCAGTTTTAGAAACCTTAACAAGCACTTTTGGTGATAATCAAGAAGCAGCAGGTAAAGTGTTCGGAAATGTTAGAGCTCTAACAGGTGTTTTAGATTTAATGGGTAAGAATGTAGATTCGACAAGAGTGATATTTGATAACATGACCGACACTACAGGAACGTTAAATGATGGTTTTAGTAAATTAGAGGGTTCTATGTCATTTAAATTTACAAAGGCGTTACAAAGCGTTAAAACAAGTTTTGGTGAATTAGGAGAAACATTAGGAACTGCAATTTTACCATTTATACAAAAATTAACTACAGGGTTAACTACCATTATAAATAAATTCAATAATATGGATTCAAACAGTCAAAATCTAATTTTGACAATTGGCGCATTAGTTACTGCTTTGGGTCCTTTATTACTTGTTTTATCTGGTGTTGCTACTACAATTGCAATAATTACAAGTCCTGTAGCTTTAGTAGTTGCAGCAATAGCATTAATTGCTTTAGGTATTGATCACGCAATTTCAAGAATAGATTTAATAAAATTAAAATTTGAACAATTTGGTGCAAATGCAAAAATAATAGCAAAAGCAATTGGTGATAGTATTTTAGCAATTTTTAACCCTAAAAAACAGAAAGAAATTTCAAAAAATATGGCAATCGCTTTACGTGATTTAAATGAAGGTTTTGATGAAGAAATTTCTAAATTAGATATTGATAAAAGTTTAATTGATAAAATAGTTGATACAGTAAGTAATGTAAAACAACATTTTCAAGCAGCAGGTACAAGTCTTGGTGAAGCAGTGGTTGATGGTACAGAAAAAGCTTTACAAACCACAGGAGTTGTCTTACAAAATGTAGCAATTGAAGCAGGTGCAGTTACTTCAGAACAATTAAGTGCAAATTTAAGACCTTTATACGAAGAAACTCAAACCTTTGGACAACAAATTTTACCACAAGTTGGTCAAGCATTAACCGATAGTTTTGCAGCAATTGCACAAGGAGAAAATCCTCTACAGCGTTTAATTACAACAATAAAAGCATTAGTTGTTAGATTGTTAGCAGCAGCCGCAGCCGCAGCAGTGTTATCTTTTTTCTTAGGAGGTCCAGGTGGTGCAATGGGAACATTTAAAGGATTTAGTGGTTTGTTTAAAGGATTTAGTGGTGGAATAGAATTAGCAAGTGGTGGAATTGTAACAGGTCCGACAAATGCTCTTATTGGTGAATATCCTGGTGCTCGATCAAATCCTGAAGTAGTTGCACCATTAAATAAATTGCAATCATTATTGGATAAAAGAAATGGTAATATGCAAGGTCAATTTATTTTACGTGGTCAAGATTTAGTTTTAGCTCTACAAAAAGCAAATAAAAATAGAAACCGTTTCATGTAATGGCGATATATGGTGTTAAATACGAATTAGATTTTTCTGATGTAAAAGGAAATGTTAGAAATCTACAAATACTTAAAAAAGATTATGCTGGCGAAGTAAAATCTATTGTAGGTACAGAAAATCCTGTTATAATTAGATATAATAATGATGATGATTTTTATAATCCAATTATAGGTTCATCTTGTATTTTAAATATAAAAAGAACAGAAACTGTTGAATATGAAGAATTCCAAGCATTTGACGAAAGAGAATTTAAAATTAGAATAAATATTGGAACAGATGATGTACAACAAGATTTAGCTTCACCATTATGGGGTACAGTTGAAAGCTTATGGGAATCTGCAGATATTACATGGGGTGCAGGTACAGTTTTTAGTACTTATTGGGAAGGATTTTTAGTTTTAGACACGCATTTTAAATCTATACAAAGTGATCCCTATGATATACAATTAAGGGCTATGGATAATTTAGGAACATTAGACGCTTATTTAGTTCCTGATGGTTCAATAAACACAAATGACGATGGAACAATTAAAACAGGCGATACAGACCAAACAATTTTTAACAGTGCCTTTTATTATATAACTGAGATATTAAAAAACACAGGTTTAGATTTTAATATTCATATACAAAATAAAATAAGAAAAAAAATTGGTGGACGTGTTAATAATGCTTTGCTTACAGTTTATCATGATATCCAAATAAATGAGTATTCATTAATGGATAATTTTTCTCAAAAAAATAGTAAAGAGGTTTTAGAGAGTTTGTTGAGAATGACAAACTCAAGAATATTTCAAGCAAATGGTTCATGGTTTATTATATCAAATTCTAATTATTATGATGATTCAATAGTGCCAGATCCAACGTTAGTAAGTACTGATCAAGACCAATTATTATCAAATCCTGAAGTTGTTAATAATACTCCAACATTAAACACTACAGCGTTAACTGCCACAGTTAGTGGTACAATTACAAACGATAGAGGATTAGATATTATAAGGCGTGGTTTTTATTTTGGAACAAATTCTGATTTTATAACAAATTTACAACAAGATTCTCCTGATACAAGTGCTACATTTACTCGTCAATATACAGGTTTATTAACCACAAATGAATATTACGTTGTAGCGTTTGCTCAATCATCTAATTTTTCTATAGGTTTTGCTTTACCAGCTCTTCAATTTAATATGTTAGTTGATACAAGCCAACAAGCAACTCAAACTGCACCTGCTATAAACACTTTTGTTTTTGCACCATCAAGAGTTTTTAATAACAAAGTGACAATGCGTGGACAAGTAACAGACATTGGAACATCAAATGTTACTAATTATGGTTTTTATTTTGGTGATACATCTTTGGTTGATCACACAAAAAACACAAAATATCCTGTAGCAACAGGTAATTTTAGTTCAATATCGCAAATTGGAAGTATTGGTACAGGTATGTATGAATTAGATACTTCTACATTATCTTCACCTGCAGTAACATTAACACCTGGAAAAGTTTATATGGCAACAGCATACGCCATAAATACAACAGGAGAAAATCAAGGTGAAAACGTATTGGTTTATACTCACAATGCTATGCTACATAGGATAGTAGGAGGATTATCTTCAAAAATAACCACTTATAATAGTGCTTTTGCATTTTCAAGTACAAATACTTTAAATGATTCAGGTGGATCAACTTTAACAGATTGTTATGTTTTATTAAGTGGTCAATACGTGGTTACTACGCCTACTCACACTATCAACGCAGCGTGTTCAACGCAAGAAACACCTGATGATCCTGATGATGATACAACTTGTAAATCAATTGTATTATTTAGAAGTAATAGTGCTTTTAATGTTTGTTGTAGTGATCCAACTTCCAGAGAAACATTTATGAATGGTAATGATTTTTATGATACTGCAACCACAAAATTATATATAAATAGTGATTGTTCAACATTATTAGCAGCAGGACCTGGTGGTTCACAATTTATAAAAACTGCAGATGAAAATAAATATAGAGAATGGAATGGTACTCAATTACAAGCAGTCCAACAATGTCC
>Ga0209631_10001267_pt1 | contig 32603 bp, 17 predicted proteins | sample COG_08_FD_184752 | JGI IMG/M metagenome (GOLD analysis project Ga0209631, IMG submission 184752) | Pelagic Microbial community sample from North Sea - COGITO 998_met_08 (SPAdes) (version 2) | ecosystem: Environmental > Aquatic > Marine > Neritic zone/Coastal water | place: Helgoland, sampling... | reverse complement strand
TGTACATTTGTGTATTTAATCTTCTTTAATTATTTGTCGTCGTATGCGTTTCGCAAGAGTTCATATTTGCCGCCCTTGCGCATGAGTTCGTCGTGCGATCCGCTTTCAGCAACGACGCTCCCAACGCCATTCTCGTTGTCAAGCAAGTAGATGCGCGTTGCATTTCGAATCGTGCTCAATCGATGCGCGATTACAATCGTACTCCGTTGTTTACCGTTTGCAATGACGGCATCGAGCGCGGATTGGACTAGTTTCTCTGATTCATTATCGAGAGCCGACGTCGCTTCGTCCAACAATAAAATTTTTGGCTCATGTACGATCGCTCGAGCAATCGCAATCCTTTGCTTTTGACCTCCGGAGACTAATGAGCCACCGACGCCGACATCTGAATCGTACCCTTGCGGCATGTTCATGATGAATTCGTGCGCGTTTGCAATTTTAGCAGCTTCGATAACTTTTTCGCGAGAAGCTTCGCTGGTCGGCGAGCCAGAGGCGATGTTATCGTGTACAGATCCCGAGAATAAGACGGGTTCTTGCTCGACGAGGCCAATTTGAGCGCGAAGCCACATAACGTCGAGCTCTTTGATATCGACGCCATCAAAGAAAATCTTGCCGCAATCAGCCCCGGGAACAACTAAAGAGGTCAACTCACCCTCGCTATCATTACTCTTCGCAGCCAAGGATTTTGGCGCGACTGCATCGTAAAAACGTTCTAAAAGCTGCACCGCGGTAGATTTGCCAGAGCCACTCGTACCAATGAGCGCGATGGTTTCACCGGCTTTCACGTTCAGGTTCAAACCGTTTAATACTGGCGCATCTCGTGTCGGGTACGAAAACTTCACCTCTTGAAATTCGATGGATCCTGAGTAGTTATCGACAATTGTACCGCAATTCGACTCTTTCGCCTGCGCACGCGTCATTGGAATGACGCGCGCATCACCACTTTCAACGAAAGGGTTCGTATCAATTGGCGGTTCACGATCGATGAGTTCAAAAATTCGACTCGCCGCTGCGTTTCCTGCGGTTTTGTCTCCCATAAACATCGCCGCCTGTCCAGCGCCGGCGGCGCAGAAACCGAGGGCCCAGAGGGACTTCATGAAATCGATAAAGGTCAATTCGCCTTTGTTGATGAAGTAGCCGCCGAGCCAAAACGCGTAACCATAAAAACCCATAGTGACTGCCTGACTTATGCCAAATGTTGCACCTGCGCGCATGGATTCGTTTCGCTCGGCTCGGCTCGGCTCAATTAATAAGGTGTCGTACAAACCGGCGATGCGTTTTTCCAAGCCAAACGCTTGGACGTCTCTAATCATCTGCACAGCCTCGCTCACGACGGACGATGACTTCTTCGTCGCATCAGTAATTGCCGATGCGCCGCCGTCGCCGAGATTTTTCATATTGAGCATTTCCCCAACAGATAATATGGGAACCGCGGCGAGCAAGCACAGGCCAAACTTCCAGGAAGACGACAGCGACAAGCCGAGGCCAAAGCCTAACGCGCCAACCGTTTGGATGAATCCACCGAGCGATTGCCCAGTCATGTTGCGTACTTTGGAGGTTTCCACGGACAGCACTTGCGTGAGCGCGCCAACAGAGTTATCCGTGTTGTCAAAAAATGGGATATCTTGACGCATCATCGCGCGAAAAGCGTGCGAGCGCAAACGCCTCGTTAACCGTTCGCCAACGATGCCAAATATACCACCTTGGACACCAGAAGCAATAAATGCCGCGATGGCTACGCCAAACATGGCGATTGCTAACGTTTCTGAACGATCGCGCATATAGTCGGTATCGAAATTGAAGAACAGCGCCATGATCTCGGCGAAAACAAACGCAACCGCGGGCATGATGCATCCGTTTACAACGGCGACAAAGCACCCGAAGATGACGAGTGGAAACTCCGGCTTCGAGTAGCTCCAAATTCTACTCGTTTTCACTTCGTATTTATCCGATTTCGCGCCCTTCTTCTTCTTCTTCTTCTTTTTATCCTCGTCTCCCTTCGAAATTTCGCTCAAGTTGGCGTAGCTATCAGATTTACCACCCGAAAAGCCTTTGCCATCAATTTGCGAGTTTTCCGCAGAAGCAAGCGAGGCAAACGATGCTTTCGAACTCGATTTTTTCATCGATTTCGATGATACGGACGGTGCGTTGTCATCTTTCGATAAACCAACCAACGCGCGATACCTTCCGTCTTTACCCAACTTCATGAGCTCATCGTGCGTACCTTGCTCCATGACTTCACTACCGGCGGATGGATCGTTCCCGGGCTTACCGAGGACGACAATTTTGTCTGCGTTTCGCACCGTCGTCAAGCGATGCGCGATGACGATAGTCGTTCTCGAACCATCCGAAACCAAAGCATCCAAGGCCGCTTGAACGAGACGTTCGTTCTCGGTATCTAATGCCGATGTTGCTTCGTCCAATATCAACACGGGCGGGTTCCGAAGCGCCGCGCGCGCGATTGCGATTCGCTGCTTTTGACCGCCCGAAAGCTTTGCATTCTTTCCACCTACGATGGTATGGTAGCCATCAGGAAAGCTTTGAATGAATTCGTGCGCTCGCGCAACGCGCGCCGCGCGTTCAATGTCTGCGTCAGTGATGGAAGACTTGACCGATGAAATCGCTCCCGCTGCGATATTTTCGGCAATTGAAGCTTCAAAGAGTAGCGGTTCTTGAGATACGATACCTATCGCGTCACGCAGGGCGTTGATCTTGAGCGTCCGGATGTCAACGCCATCTAAGGTGATGCACCCTCCTTGTTGCGGATCATAGAACCGCTCCAACAATCTCGCGATGGTTGATTTACCGCATCCACTTTGGCCAACTAGCGCGCACATAGTTCCACCGTCGATTTTCAAATTTATGCCGGCGAAGACTTTTCGATTCAAAGCGCCGTAGGCGAAGTGCACGTTCCTAAACGCAATGTCACCTTTGATAGGAAACGAAAGTTCCTTCCCAGTTGGATTTCTCGTATCGATACCGTTTTCTGGCACGCGATCGATGATTTTGTAAATTTTGGCGGCGGCAATGCGTGCTTTCGCCAAAGCTTCAAAAGCCGGACCGGCTTGCCCGAGCGCGAATCCTCCGAAAAGAACAGAAAAGAATACCATGACGACGGTTCCGCCGGACATGCACACGTCGCTCGAAGCACCGAGTAACGAGCCGACCGAACTTACCTCGCGGTAGCCGCATCCGCAATTGGGAGATTCGTATCCCGCCGGGTATTCGAGTTTACACATGCACTGCGAGTACGAGTCGGACCCGGAAATTATGGAGCTGCTTTTATAAAATCCACAATACGGTGCGGCGAATTCGTTGTGCATCGACCAGCTGATACTCGAAGCGTCTGTTAAGCCATCTGGTGGTGGGTATTTTTTCAACGCGTCGTCCATGGAATCTGCCACAAGCTTGTTCCCGTACCATAAACCGAGAGAGTACATCAAAAACATCGTCCCAAACAAGGAGCCGCCGGAAAACGCTGCCTTCCACGTGCGCGTCGCCGCTTCTTTCTCGGCGGCGCCCAAGTGGCTGTCGTACCGTTTCGCCATGACTGGTTGTACGTTCAACGCGTTCGTTACGCGAATCGCATTTAAGGACTCCGTGGCCACCGCATCGGCGGCTTTGTACGCTTCTACGCCTTTTTCAAATCCAGAGACGGTTTTCACGAGCATCATCGTCGCAAAGCCCAATAAAGGTGTCGTCGCTAAAATAACCAAAGAAAGTTCCCACGAAAAGTAAAATCCGACGCCGAAGCCACCCGCCATTTGAAAGAACGCTTGCACGAGCTCGGCAAACTTCTTCGATAAACCTTGTTGTAACTCGTTCACTTTCTCCGCAGTATACGAAGCTAATTCGCCCGCTTTCGCTTCGTCGAAGAACGCGACATCCTGCGTGAGTAACGACTCGACGTATTTCTGTCGCACGTGTCTCGAGTTTCGACTCGCAGCCCATGATACAAAACCGTACGCTAAGAATAGAGAAGTTCCAAGCGTTAACGCGACGATTTCCATCCACATGACGGCATTTTTTGTCTGATCTGAAGACGTCGCAGACGCAGCCGTGCTATCCATCATATTTCTAAACGCAATATTGATGCCGGGGAAACACAATCCACCAATGGCTGCGAACACACAACCGACCAAGAGCATGAGGATATCCGGAGTGGTATAAAACCGGAACAATTGCATAAACGGAACCGGTTGAATAGGAGTAAGATCGTCTTCTTTTTCCTCTCCATCTTTTCCCGTGGGTGAGGGTGCCGTCTTCACCTTTCCTTTTCCCATCTTGTTCCTCTATATCACCACCACGTTCGACGCAAAGCTGCGAAGGAAGAATTGAGATCGAAAGAAGTGATGGGAAGGATTATCTACTGCGTCCACTCTTTAAAACAGACCGCGTTAGTTGTCCTTCTCAACTCCCTTTTTATTCTATGAAAACAAAGGAAGGTGCCGTCGCGAATAAAAATGACGTGTTGTTTTACGAAATTCATGGCTGAAAAAGCACAAAAAAAGCACTCAATCAATGCAAGCACGAACGTGACAAGGCAAAAGGGAATATAAAAAATAGAAGAAAAAGGTCCATCTCTTTCCGTACACAGTATGTGTGCGTTTGTACAAATTACACCACCGGCAAAGCGATGGTGTTTGAGTGGCAATTACAATTACATTATTTCTTCCGATGTGGAATGAATCTCTTTAAACGAGGAGCACCGCGTTCACGCAGCCATCGTTTTCTGGATTATTCGTAACTTGCGCGTACTTCCCCCACACTACTTTACCTCCCGGCGTAACTAATCCCAACTCCTCTACTGAAACCTCAATGACTGTACCTTTTGTCATCACGCCTAAGGATGAGTACATTGGCCCGTTTGGATTCTTCTTCACGCCTAGAATTTGCAACTGAAACGTCGCTTTCAACTCTGGATGTGTGACGTGCGCTTTCGTGAATCGCAAGCCAGACGGGCGAATAAAGCGCTCGTATTTTGGTGGTTTACGCGTGAAACCTGGTCCAACAAACGTCGCTTTCGTAATCATTCTTTTCCAAGTCTTCTTCTGTCTTTTACCAGAACGCATGACTCGGAACATTTCGTCCTCCGCAATTGGTCGAACTTTCGGTAAAGGAACTTCCCACTTCCCCGCCTTCTCTTTCCGTTTTTGTTTAATCGTGTTGGAGAGTACTTTAGCTCTCGAAGTTGTTTCTCTGTCCATCAAGTACGCGGGAATAGCTCCTGGCGCGACTTCGTCTTCCACTTTTCTCTTTCTCCCTTTCTCTCCGTGTTGGTTGATTGTTTTCTTCATCGTGATCTTCTCCTTGAAGCGTTCTTTGCTGTATAATTTTGCCTTCAAGCCGATAAGTTTCTTCGCCATGGCGCTTCGCTTGTGCGGCTCTCTCGCTTCTTTCTTCCTCGCTTTCTCCTCATGATCGAGGCGTTTACCGTATCGCTTCTGGAAAAGCTCGATGTGCTCGTTTTGCGGCATTTTCTTCTAATTTAGATTATTTTAAGATAGAGCGCGTTCTCTCTTTCTGCGGCGCGTTCGAAAATGACGGCTGAGGGTGAATTTTCGTCGATTGAATTTTTTTTTCTTTTTGCTCCAAACTGGTTGTTGTTTGTGATCGATTGATCACATTTTTTGGTATCAGAAACTCTGTCTGAAGAAAACACACGACAATAATCACCACACTTTACGTACTTTGCAAGTAAAAATGCGTCGAGCGCTCTCTTCTTCCTTGCGAAGAATGTGTCTAGCGACGAGCGAGATAGAAGGAGCGACGACGACGTCTACTTCGTACCATCGAATCGTTCCTTCCGCCGCTCGATGTTTATCGGGTGGTTTTAAAAATTCTTTTTCTTCTTCTTCGATCGAAAAAGAACAACAACAACAACGAAAAACAAAACTTTCCGAGAGAGGCATCGTCGTCGAGCCCGGTTCGAGCATCGCCGCCGAAGGTGTTTTAGGTTTGAACAACTTGCGAGACGTTCCTGGATCGAGAAAGTATCAGAAACGAAAAGGTAGAGGTATCGGATCGGGAAAAGGGAAGACCGCTGGTCGAGGACACAACGGACAAAAGTCGCGTTCAGGTGGAGGACCGAGACTAGGTTTTGAAGGCGGACAAACGCCATTACGATTGACGTTACCCAAACGCGGGTTTACGAACAAAAACCAGATGCGATTTAATGTTCTAAATTTATCTGAGATCCAGCGAACGTTTGAAAACGAAAAGAACGTCGCTTTCAGCTCTGAAACGATCGGGAACGTCGTGACGATGAAACACTTATTAGCCGCCGGATTGCTCGATCGAAGAACGAGATTCGGAGTGAAGCTGTTGGCTGGAAACTGTAAAATGGACGACATTGAAGACGTGGAAGAAGATGAATTCGACGATGAAGAAGAGGATAATGAGAGGATGAAGAAAAAGAATGTACCATTTACGCTTAAATTGGATATAGAAGTGTCTCGGTGTTCAGAAACAGCAAAGGCGCTCATCGAAAAGAACGGAGGACGAGTTACCAAAGTTCACTACAATCGATTAGGATTACGCGCGCTATTGAAACCGCACAAATTTCCGAGAGGATTACCGAAACCAGCGAGGACGCCACCGAGACTTTTGAAGCATGTTGACCGCGAGGGCACCTTAGATTTAGAAGAGCGCAAAGCGTTCGTTTGAGAGGATAGAGTGTATAAATATACTAGTTGTACTACTACTTTTTAGAACTATACACGCAAGACTAATGAACAATTCATCTACTTTTACGCAACAATATGTTGTCGCTGCTGCTTTTGAAATTCTCGACTACCGAATACGGAGTTGGATGCGCGCAAGACCACAGATGTTGTTACCATCGCGGCCCCGGCTACCTTTTTCTCTACGTATCGTTCAACTGCGAGCACGGCGTGCTGTCGCGGAGAAGAGCTCGTCGCTGCAAACGAACCAAAGTGCTTCCCGACTCGTTGAGCCGTCGCTATCTTCCCCTCTCCAATTGAAGAAGACGAAGATGAAGACGTTCGAGCGTCGTATAAAACTTCCGCCAACGTTTGCATGACAAATCCCATGGCATAGCAACACACGCCAACTTGTGCCGAGATCGTGAGAAACGCTACGGATCTACCTCGTTTTCGCGTTGCCGTGAACGCGTTCAGACCGATCGATCCTCTTGTGCGGATAGCCGGTGAAACTAAGCTCACAATAGCCGCGTTCATGCCGATAGCCGCGAGAATATCACACGCGAAAAATTCCCACTCGTCCCAAAAAGAAGGCGGGGCGGGTCCTGCTCCTCCCGACTTCTTATACATCTTTTTATTGTTGTTGATGCTATTCTTTTTGCTATTCTTGGAGGATGACGATGAAGACGACGACAACGACGGTGATCTCGCGCGCACTCTCATAAACTCTATGAATGATAATAAGGCAACATCAATCGAGATATCTGTAAAGAGCCGACGACTGAAACTCGCATCCATCAACGCTCGGTTACGAAAAAACGCAAATTTTGATACCACGTGCTTCATGAAGAAAGATTTCGAGTTCGCGAGGTCGAACCAACGCATCAGAACAGCAGCAGAAACGCCATTGGACGTTCGAATCATAGTGAGCATATCTTCAGGTAAAGGCGCTTTGTGTTCTTTACACAGCTGTTCGACTTTTGATGTTGGAATCGAGCCGTCTGTTGAAGAAGAAGCCGATATTGAAAGAGCGCTGCTATTATTATCGGCTTCATTCTCGTTCTCTTCGCTGTCATCACTATTTCCACTATTACCGCCGCTACTACCACCATTACCACCATTGTTATTGTTATCATTACCGTTGTTGTTGTCACCACCGCCGTTACCGCTATCCGCGACAGGCTCGAAGCCAGATTTCTTCTCCCTCACCTTGCCCCCGCTGAGTTCTGCTTCTGAAAAATAAGTAAACGCGCGAGCGGTAGATGACGAAGATGATGATGAAGATGACGAAAGCGAGACTGATCCCATCGCGAATGCGCGCGAAGAGGAGGGCAAAGATGCGTTCCAGCTGTTGCAACTCTGATTACTCCTTGTTCCTGTTGTTGTCGTTGTTGTTGATGATGATGATGATGGATAACAGGATACGGCTCCTTTTTTCGATGATTTTTCCCAACTGATTCGTTTGCTTTGAAGCGCCGAAGTTTTTATCGACGACGACGAGCTACGCGTGGATGGGCCACACGTTGTACCATTCAACTGATTGCGGATTCCGCAACACTCCATCTTTTCGCAGTATATCATCCCGAAAGGAGTTTTAGAGAAGTGTTATTTTTGTGAAATGAGGAAATTTCTAACTGAACCCACAACAAAAGACAGAAACAGCAGAGCAGCCGAAACTCTTCATTTTTACACAAACAAAAAAGAAGAGAAAAATTCAAAAAGAGTTGTGGAAGTTGTGAAAAGTGCTTTCATTCGTAAGTGTTGGTTGTCGTTCCTTTTGTGACATGTCAAAAGACAGGACGCGAAGAGCATAAATCGGAAGACATGAGCGAATTAAGAATGCTCTCAGATGCCGCGCTGCTCGCGGCTGCGGAGAAGTCAAAGGAAGGTGCTAAGACGACGACGACGGCGACGGGAACATTTCCGCAGAAGCAGAAATTCTCGACGACGATGAAGAAAGCACTGCCGCAATCATCAAACACGACGAACGGCGGCGACGATTCGGACGACGAAGATTACGTAATTGGGAATTTAGAGTGGGATTCCGGTGGTTCTGGTTCAGACGATTCAGAAGACGAAAACGACGACGACGACGACGACGACGACGACGACTTCTCTTCCGGCGATGAAGAAGAAGAAGAAGACAGCTCAGACAAAGAAGAAGAAAAAGAAAGGAAGAGAAGAAGAAGGATGAAGGTAGAACGTTCTGTATCTGGGAAGCTCAGCTCATCACCGACGAATAAAGTCAGAGGAGAGTGCGAAGAGTTGGAGTATTCAGAATCGGAGGAAGAGTCAGAGGATGCAGGTAGCGATAGCGATAGCGACGAAAAGAGAGCAAAACGATACGAAGAACTCGAGGCGGAAAAGTTCTCAACCGTACAAAAGCAAGAGAAGAGCACGAGAGCAGGGGTACGACGCGTTCAATTTGATCTTATCCCGGACAATACGCCCGCACAAATGCACGAAGCGACAAGAGGAGTAGCCAAATTTGCGAAATTGCCAGTAGGAAAAGAAGTATCAAAAGATATCATCAGAGATACGACGGGATGGATCCCGGCAATAGCGTCGCCGATGAAGGCGCTTCCGGGGTCTCTCGACTTTTACGAGCGACAAATAGCTCTAAATGATATCAACGCGCCAAATGGAGTAAATCACGTGTCGGGTACTGGTAGTCTACATTACTTTTCGGATAGTGAAGACGACGACGTTGGCGGTTATGATAACGACGCTTTGAACAGAAGCGCTTCGCGGCCGAGCGCCGGACCAATCGCCAGAAGAACCCGTGCGCGGTTCAATATGGACGACGTTTCGCTTGATGAACTAGAACAACGGCTGAACACGTTACCAGACGAGGAAGAGATGATGTTCACGAGTGAAAAAGATATATACGAGGATTTCTTGAGCGCAGTTCGTGTCATAGACACGAACGATGACGTTGGTCTGTTGGATAATATAGGAGCAAGTGACGGTGGAAATGACGGCCCGGATAGGAATGAGGAAAGTATAGCAGCGGTGTCGTTTAATACAAAAGGCGATAACGACAATGATGATGTTGACGACGACGATGACGACGACGACGAAGATTTTGAAGACGAGGATGTGCGCGCGCGGGAATTTCAGTTGAAGTTGCGAGCGGAAAGACGCCGTTTGGAACGAGACTGCAGAGACGCCGGCAAAGAGAATCGCAATGTAGAAGGCGAGGCGGGAAAGGGAGTTGGAAAGGTGATACCACAACACATGATACTCGCGACGAGACAATCGCAGAGAGTCGCGACTAGGAATGCACAAAAGCTGATCGAGCTGAAAAGAAAGTCGCACATGACTAAGAGCCAAGTACACCTTTTGCGCGATCAAATAGCTATCCATTCGCAACTTCTGGTACAGACGTTTGCGCTACATGCTTGCGGAGAAATCAAGGGATTTTCAACCGAGTTCGAAGGTCCCGCGGATCTCTCGCTCAATTCAGAGTTCGTGAAATGGAATAAAGACATGCTTGACGTGTTGAGTTTGAAGTTCAAAGCAAGAAGAGAATCGGCTGCACTTGTAGTAAATGTGTTCGATAACGATATGATTCGCAACGCGGCTCAATTTATGGGTGACGTGGAAGAGTTCGCGCGTTCAGTCCGTCCTGATCTTCTCAGATTCACGAAAGAAGAAGGTAAACTTTGGATGTCTCCTAGAGATAGAATCATTACGGCAAAGTCGAGACATAGGCGACCAAATCTGCACTTCTCGAGAATAGATTGTATGTTCAGAGTGGATGACAGAACGACTTGTATGGATTACCCGGGAGCGAAACGTAGCGAGCACGTCACTGATATTGCTTGGAAACCAGCAAACAAGCAACTGATACGATTAACGAGGGAATTTGCGTTGAAGACGCGCATGCAACGAAGTTATTTACCCGGAGAGAACTCACTGCTTTCGTTTTTAGTGCCGAAACTCATCGGTCGCTGTGATCAAAGTGAGAAGAAAGAAACAAAACAAGGGAGTATGCGCGAATATGTGCCGTCCAGGACTAAATGGCTCCACACGGAGGATGTTTTGCTCGCGCATGGCTTACTAACATTTGGATGCTGCTCGGATGATACTTGCCAAGATATCAGAACCGCAAAACAACGTGACTTCATGGTGGAGCGTTTTATTGACGTGCAGCGGCGTTTTTTACCGGGGAAAACAGTCAGAGCAATCAACGACCGACTCATACAACTTTTAGGCGAGTACGGAGAGGATATGAAAGATACGCTGTGGCATGCAAACAGAATAATCAGAAACATCAGGCAACGACAGGATACGTTTCTATCTCGTGAAGATATTTTGTTGATTTCGGATGTTCTCGAGTCTGTAAAAGGCTTGGACGCGAAGTATTTGGACAGATATCTCCTCTGGAGAGATATTGCGCTAAAGTTAGAAACAAAGTTTACGAAAAAGACGGAGTACGACAGCAAAGATTTACTGTTGTATATTCCAGGCTTGCTGAGTGATCAGTACGAACGTATGAAATGGAGCATATTGAGAAGAGGAGATGAACCAGCGAAAAGAATATCAGCCTCCGAAGTAAATCCGAGAGCGGTGGTCCATCGGCCGAACAAGAAGAGAAGGAAAGCACGGAGTAGTCGGCAAAAGATGCAAGAGCAAAATCCAAATCTTCAAGAACACGTCGTCGTTTTGGAAGAGTTGCAGTATTCAGAATCGGACGAATCGGATGAGGATTTTGATGAAGGTGAAGCTGAAGAGTTGGAATACTCTGATTCCAGCGAACTCGAAGATGAGGGTGAACTTTTGTAAAACAAAAATTGTAAGAACAAAAAATACGCTGCGCGCGCAGAACACCTATAATTTTATATATTGACTTTAAAAACGTCCATCATCATCTCTTACACTCTTGGATTACAACTAAGGCATATTCCTCTCCCGGTGCAATGACTAATTCGTTTCGCTCGAATCGGAGGCGTATGCACCTTGGTGACATATTGATTCCTCGACCATCTTCGTCGTAGTCAACTTCGTCGTTTTTGAGAGAAAAAGAGGCGGTGTTGGTCAACAAAGACGCCACGCTTGCAATAAAATCACTTTTGTTGATACATTTTGAACCACGCGCATGGACGATGCGACCAGCTTCGCGATCGATTATTGCGCAGCCAATCACACCCGCGTGCGAAAACAGACGCTTGAAAGTTTCATCGACGAACATTATCAGTCGAGGGTGTTTATTTATTTTTATTAGTAGGGGTGTTTTGGAGAGAACTAAAAATCGGTTTTGACCCCCTCTTGGTTCTTTTCTACCTCGTTTTTTTTTCCACTCACACTACAACAAAACCACGCGCGCTCCTCTCTTGTTCATTAAAGATGGTATCGTCCTCTTCACTTGCATTGAACAGCATCGTTCCACACTCAACGCGCGCGCACTCTTTGACTCTGCCCAAGCGCTTTCTTTCTCTTTGCGCGCCAAAAGCAGCAAGAACGCGCACTCAAAAAGGTGTTTCTGTTGTCGTCGTATCTTCAACTTCTTCTCCTTCTTCCGAGGTTTCCACCGAGGAAGAGGAAGAGAAATGTATCTTATGGGAAGCTGCGAAGACGTCCGCGGCGATGTTGTTCGTAAAAGATGGAGAAGGGAAATATACCGCGTGTAACGACGCGTTGTTGAACAGAATCGGTTTCAAGAAGGAGGACATCATCGGGAAAAACGACGAGGATATCTGCAAAAAGATACAAAATATTGCCGATACCGACGAGGAGCACAAGCGCTTCCACGCGAAACACTCGTATCGTGGTGAGGCAATCACCGATTTACCTAAAAGATGGGGCACCAACGACTATCTCGTGAGAAGCGGTCGCATTGGCGAAGGCAAGATTTTTAAAGAGCGCTACGCGTCGTTGGTTGACGATAAGTTCCACGAAGTTTTGGTATACAAAACCAAGATGTCCGAAAACGGAACGATAAGTGGAATCGCTATTCCGTACATGGGCTGAAAAAAGAGTCAGGAAATGAACTTTCTTGTCAACATATAAAGTCACGTATTCTACTTTCTAAAGTGCGCACATACACTCTATCATCATTTTCACGAATCTCTTCGCGCCTGCAGCTCCTCCTCCGCCTCGACCACTACATATGCACAGAGGACAGCCTCTTTCGCACTGACAATTCTTCACCACGCACGCGGCTTTCTCGAGCAAAACTTCCGCTCGCTCGAATAGTTTATCCGACAAACCAACACCGTTGGGACAACAATCGTATATGAAAATGACGCATGTCGAATTCGGTGGATCGTTGGAAAATCTGAAACTGCCCGATACATCCTTTCTAGAACAAAACGCGATGGAGCTCGCCAATTCCACACAGACGTTGCGCACACCTAAGATAGCCGCAAAGACGTTTTCGGGCGGGATTTTATTCAGAACATCTTCCGGCAACGAAAACCAAAGTGATTTTGTTTGATAATTTGAGCACACGAGCGGCGTTTGAAACTCAACTTGGCTCACACTCTTGCCACTGTCTGCACCGGTGACGCGATAACGATGATAGCCTTGAACAAACTCCTCCACACGGACGTTCCCGAGCGATACGCGAGTATTAAAAACTTCCCGGTTGTATCGAACGGCGCAGTTCTCTGCAACACTCGTATCTAATATAGTAATATTTTCTGTCTTTTTCGGTACCGTCGCGAGTCCGTTTCGTGCGTACTCCTCGCAAAACGCGATGCGTTTCATGGTATCAATCTTTTTCACTTCATACGTACCGTCTCGCGTCTGGTGGATACCGCCGACATACAGGCGCATCAAAGCTCGATCGGAATCTACGCACTCCACCAGCAACTTTCGTTTCTCGAGCATACCTTTCGTTTCGGGGTTTTGAAGCAGTTGCTCGTAATTAATGCCGCTACTGCCCTCCTTTGGTTTCAAGACGAGCCACCACCCGTCGCCGAACGGATTACCGCGCAACATTACCGCCGAGTGCGGGTTCACCCCGTATTTTTTCTGTTCCATTAAAGTATTCGTCGTAGCGTTGAACACGAGTGGTTTTATATTGGTCGGGGTTGAGAGTAACTTTTTCAACGCGGCGTGGAACGGCGTGTACTTTTTCACCGCTTTCCTTTCATTCGGCTCTGTACTGTCTTCATTCATGGCGTGTATCTCTTCAACGTTGAGTTTCGCGTACTTTTCGTTTTTCTTCTCTACTTCCTCCGTGCTCAAGTCGAACATTTTCGTATCGAACGTAGATGATAAATCTAAAACGAGCTCTTTTGCAGCGCACGGTAAGTGCAAAGTCAACAGTGCCTCGTTCTGCGGATCTATAAACGCTTCTTCTGGAGGACGTTTGAACAATTCTTCGTACCTATCGCAATAATACGCGTCGATTGGATTTTCCCGAGCGATGACTAAAGCGAGCGAAGTGCCACGACGCCTACCTGCACGACCAGCTTGCTGCAACAATGAGCTCGCTGTTTCTGGAACGCCTACGTGCACGGTAGCATCTAAGGATCCGACGTCAATTCCCATCTCCAAGGCGGAAGTGCATACGAGCGCGCATATTTGATTGGATTGTAGGCGTTTTTCTAACTCTCTACGTTCAGCGCGCGAATAACCACCACGATAGGATTCAATCTTGTTCGATAAGTAAGAGCAGTTATCCTTGTTCAAAATCGTTCGGACTTCGCGCTTTACGGATTCGCACTGGTTTCGAGATTCGACAAAACATAAACATCGAATGCCATTTTTAGCCAAATCTGCGATTAAAACCGCCGCCTCGTGATTCGGACTCTTCCGAGTTTTCATCTCCGCCATCTCTCTATCATCCGCACTTACTTCAACACCTCCTTTACTCGTCGATTTCAACTCTGCCGGTTGCCAAAGCATGAACCTTTTCTCTCCGCTCGGTGCTCCACTTTCAGCGACGCTTGATGTATCCCTCGTCGTCAACGCCTTGACGTGCTCGGACGGGTTCCGGATGGTAGCGGACGTACATATAAACTCGGGAGTTGGATTACCGTAGCTATTGCACACGCGCATCAATCTTCTAAATAACAGCGCGACGTTCGATCCCATAACTCCGTGGAAAATATGCGCTTCGTCTAAAACTATGAGCGATAGGTTGCCAAAAAATTTCTTCCCCCACAAGTGATGCTGCGGCAGCATCCAATGAAGAGAGTCAGGATTCGTAATTATAATTCTATTCGTGTTCTCCGCGCGTATTTGGGCTTTTTCCTGCGCGTCTGAATCGCCGTCGCACACTTTAATTTGGCAATTCGCTAATCGCGCAATCTTTTCCAAGTCCACCCCGTGGTTAGTCAACCCATTTTGTCTCGCTCCTCCTCCAACTGCGCGTTTCGCCGCGTCGATAAACCTTTGGAAACTCTCCGCCTGGTTATTCGCTAACGCTTTTAACGGGTACATCAACAACGCCCGTGCGTTTGGTTCCTCCATTATCATCTCTAGAATAGGGATGATGTAGCACAAACTCTTTCCCGATGCCGTTGGTGTCGAAATCACTACGCTTCCGCCCTGGCGCGCTCTTCGTATTGCTTCTGCTTGATGAGAGTAGATACGAACAATACCAACTTGCCTACAAATCAGCTTCAACTCGTCGCTCACGATATTTCTATCGACGTTTTCAAGAGGTACACTGTTCGATATCTTTGCAGGAACGGATTCCACGTGCAAGCATTCCTTGAATCCTCGCTTGGTGTTGATGAAACGATCCACTTTATCGTCGTCGTTTAATAAAACATTCGTATTCTGACGAGGAGGATTTTGAGGAGGAGAAGGATTCCCCTTCTCGTCGTTTTGTTGCATCCCACCGTTCGACGATGAGAGCGAAGAATGTTGTCGCGACAAGCGCCGTCGCTTCCCGATGGGTATATCTTCGAGAGGGACACCAAGCCACTTCGCGTCGTCGTCGTTTACGTCGTCGTTGTCGTCCTTTTTATTCCCCTCGTCGATTTCATTCGTAATGTTCTCCATCATACCGTGGTGCTGTTTATTCCACCATGTCTCTCCGCGAAACGCGAATTTTTGAAGAAAAGACAGAAGAAATTTTGAAGAAGAAGTGAGCACCACATGGGTCACGATTACCATTTTAAACTACTACTCGTACATATTATTTAAAGCTGCTCCTATTAGACCATGATGAGTATTCATCATCGCGTTCATCACTATTTCTTCCTCTTCGTCGTCTGAATCGTCGTCTTTTTTTTCGTATTCTTCTTGTCTACTTTACTTATTCGAGCGTCGCGAATCGCTAATTTCGCCTTCCTCGTTCTCTCTTGCTGCTCTCTCGCCATGGCTTCGATGGCTTTGTTGAAGCCGCCGAAACTTCGACGACCGAATACCCACTGCGTGTTCGATGTTTTCTTCTTCTCTCGCACAGAGGCGAGCTGCTCTTGCAAAGCTTTTTGCTTGCGAGCGCGTTCGTACTCCTCTGGATTCTCGTACGTCCAGTGCTCGTCGTCGTTCTTGTTGTTACTTAAAGTTGTTGCTTTCGTCGTTGTTGTTGTTGTCGTTGTTCTCGCCGTGGTTAATGATGTCGTTGTTGTTGTTGCTTTCTCGTCGTCGCTCGTTTTCTTCTCCTGCGCTCGCTGCATGAATTTTAATCCCTTCAGTTTAGAGCTAAACTTGCTGTTCCCAATTGTTTTCACTTCTTCTTTTGATGTTGCCGCCATGGTGTCGATGATAAGTGCTTTGATAAGAGTTGCCAAGTTAACCAACAAAACCGCGTAAACAAATATGTGGAGACAACAACAACAAAGGAAGAGGGAGAGAGAAAAAGAAAGGTGAGACTAACAAAAAAAAAATCTTCACTCAAAGGTTTTTATCATTATCGCCGCGCGGAAGAGCGCGGCGGATTAAGAAGAAGAGAGACAAATTGTTAGTTAAATCAGTAGTCAACTCATAATACTCTCTTCTTTTCGTCGTTGGTAGTCGCAGTAGTAGCGGGTAACAAAACCTTCCTTTCTTCCTTCCTTTGCAAAAATGGCGTCTTCTTCGTTTGGAAAGAAATTGAAGCGCATGTTCAAGAAGAGTAAATCATCAAAGAAGACGATAAAAGGACGAGAGGATGCCGCGGCGGATGAAATGTACTTCAGTTGTTCAGAGTCGTTCGATGACGCAGGCGAAGAGGCGAAGGGAATCAATCGGCGTTTTTCCTTTGGCAACAACAAGAAAAAAGAGTTAGCGAACGTGCAACCGGATGAATCGAAAGGGCTGAAAGAATTGCATAACATTGTGGTAACGAGCGAGCAAAAAGAAATGTTGAAGAAGGTTATTGCGAAGGACCCGAAATTATTCGATTCAAACGGCCACATGGAAGAATCTCGAGTGCTCTCCGGTCGGTCGCTCGAAATATTCGAACGGATATCGAGTCGCAACGGCGGTCCAATAAAGGAAGAGGATTTTGATCCGCAGGTGTTCGTTCGCCACTCGCGTGTCGCCATCGAAAATAACCCGACGAAAACGATAGAGGAACAAATAGAATATATGAGAAACCAATTGGAGTGCATTCGAGATTGGCGAGGGCGTTTGGGAGCGGATTCAGCGTTGCGCGACTATGAGAAAATACCGAATCAAAAGGAGTACTTTGATCTTTGGCCGTTGCATATCCACGGAAACGATGCGTACGGACATTTAATTTTTGTCGAAAAGATTGCGGAAGTTGACGTCGACTACCTGAAAACTATAATGACCGTGGAAGAAGCGTTGCACGTTCGCATGGTGTGTCACGAAGCTATCGCGGAATTGAAGAAAAGACAAAGTGAAGTTCTCGATAAAGTGGTGTATAAACACATCTGGGTGATGGATTTAGCCGATATTAAATGGTCCTCGTTCACGCACGACGTTCGCGACGCTTTGCACAAGATATTGAAGATGTGCATCGAACAGTATTCGGACACACTATATAGAATTATCATGATCAATACGCCGGTGATTTTCAGAATGGTATACAAAGGCGCTTCTCTGGTGATTAAACCTGCAACAAGGAAGAAAGTTAGAATGCTTGGTCCAACGAAGCATCCGGCGACCTACGAAGCTTTTAGAAAGTTGGGCGTTACGAGAGAAAACGCGCCCCCGTGCGCGGGCGGGACGAATAAAGGTGTAGATATATTGGACTTAGTGCAGATGTACTCGAAAGAGTTCAAACGCAGAAAGAAACATTAAGGCGTTTTGTTTTGTATGTGATGTAATTTAAAGTAATTTGAAATAACTTTTATGGGCACGTGTACTCACTCACTTGCTCATTACTATTAAAACTACTATTTGTACAATCTATTCCCTTCTATGAATTCGGCGACGAAAGGATTCAATTCCTCGATGGTCGATGGTTTATTTCCGCTACCGATGGCCTCTCGAACAGCAGTGCTCGAAACGTCTCTCAGGCCTGATATATTATCAAGGAAAACAACGGACTTTGCTTCTTTTATCATCGTAGGCGTTGCCGTTGCCGTCGTAGGTGCGGTCGACGAGATTCTAGGAACGACGACGAGATTCGTCGTTTTCAGAATCTCGTCTCCGCGTATCCATTTACCACCAATTAAATCGTCGTACGCGTCTTTGCCCATCACGAACGTATACTCGATGTTCCTCTTTTCAAAGTCATCCTTTTCCTTCTCGTAGACGTTTCTCAAATAGTCCAACAACTCAAACGTCCCTACAATAGTCGCGTCTGCGTCTCCGGTTACTTTCCTCTTCCACTCAGTCGCTTCGAGTTCGATTCTTCTCACTTTGACCCTTTGCACAGACGTTTTTCCTTCTCCGGGGATCGAGAACTGTTTCTCGCACATTTCGCATCGCTGCTGAAAATTTGGCATTTTCGTTTTCAGCATCGCGTCATTTTTGGATTCAAACGCGTGTCTGTACACCGGCACGACCCACACTTCGTCGTACAATTTGTCGTCGTCATCGTCGTCGTCGTCACCATTCGTTTTAATCCTTTCCATCGCTAACAAAGCCTTGACAATTTCTCCGTGACCTCCTCTGTCCGTCACTGGGTTTGCGCTCAAGCCAAACAGCGCGATGTTTTTTCTTCTCTTCTTCATCACGAGGACAAAAAACCCCTAATAAATAATAAAGATTTCTTTTGCGTCCCGATCTCTCCTTCTCTTTTCCACCCCCCACTACTTGTTCGTTCTCATGCAATCAATATATACTCGGGTTCTTAATATGCACTAGTTTGGTTCTTCTAATAACTACCAGTAGTCGTAGGTAGTATCCATATATATTATTATTAGGTGTGTTCTTTTGTTGTGTTTTTGACGTGTTTTTTTTTCTTTTTCAGTGCAACAACATCTTCACAACCACCAGTCAAAAAGACGAAAACACCCAGGGGGTAACGACGAGAGAAGAAGAAGGAGAGAAAGAATGAACACGACGATTTTTTCAGCACCGTCGTCGGCGTCGTCGTCATCGAGTTCGTCTTTATTCGTAGCTTGGACTGACGCGGCAGCAGGAGGAGCTACTCTGAATACAAAGCATATTCGTTCTCATCTTCGTCGTCATCATCATCGACAACGCAGCAGAGCAGAGGATTATCCATTCAGAAAACTTTCATCATCGACCACGAGAACTCGCGCTTCTTCTTCTTCGGACGATACTAATACTGATACTACAAGTTCATCATCATCATCATCATCTTGGACGGCGAGAGAGAAAACACAGATGAATAAAAATATCGATTACTTGTACGAACTCGGGAAGAACGATACGGGAAACACAAACACAAACGTCGGAGCGAAAGAAGGAAAGATTGACGATATTTTCGCACGGAATCGAGGCGATGGTGAATTTAAACTCGGGGCGGATTCAGACATCGCCAACGGCGATTTGCGCTTTCGGTTCCAAGAAGTTCGACAGTTTAACAACTTAGTCGGAGACTACTTCGTTCCCGAACAGTTCATAGAAAAAGTAGCTTTACACGTGTGCAAAAATTTCATGTGCGCCGCGCAACCGAATAGTCCGAATGTCCCTTTGATTTTAGGCGTCTGGGGTGGTAAAGGATGCGGGAAAACGTTCAACTTAGAACTCGCGTGTAAAAAATTAGGAATGATGCCCATCGTAACGAGCGCGGGTGAACTCGAAGATGAAAGCGCGGGCGGGCCTGGTAGGCTCATACGACAAAGATATCGACGCGCGGGAGAAGTCGTTCGAGTGCACGGGAAAATGTCCTGCTTGATTGTGAACGACATCGATGCCGGATTGGGATGGTTCAAAGATACGCAACAAACGGTGAATAATCAAACTGTGTGTGGAACGCTCATGAACTTGTGCGACCATCCTGAGTTAGTTTCTTTAGGCGAAGAGCGCCGCGAAGACGGCTCGAATTTACAAACCGTGAGAATACCCATCATAGTCACCGGGAACGATTTGAGTCGTTTGTACGCACCGCTTTTGCGAGATGGAAGAATGGAAAAATGGTACTGGGACCCTCAATTCGATGATATTGTAAACATGGTAGACGCTCTGTTTAAAGACGATCCGTTGTGGAGTATTGATGATACGAGAGCGTTGGTGGCAAAATTTCCGAACCAACCGCTGGATTTTTTCGGAGCTACGCGTTCCACGGTGTACGACGACGCCATTCGTAACTGGATGATTGGCAACTCGAAAAAGAAGAACGGCTACGACGATCAGTTTGGCCAAGTATTGATGAAAAATTTAGCTCTTGGGACATCTGGTGTGGATTTATTTGGCAACGTTGGTACGGATGAAGCGCCTTCTTCGGCTTGGAAGTACCACGCGCCTTTGGAGATTGTCCAGTCCGAGAAGACGCAAATCACCACGGAAAGCGTAATGGCAGCTGCAAAAGAGTTATCGAACCAACAAGATTTGGTCAACTCAGAAAAGCTATCAGTAGAGTATATGAAATGGCAAAAGAATCCCGAGGATTTAACCCCGGAAGAAAAAGAAGCTATGGAAGCTAAACGATCTTGGCAAAAAACGATGAAGAAACGAGAACATGAACGCGAGTTAAGACGCATGGAGATGCGTTCGAGCGCAGCGAGCGAGCAAGCCTTGAAAGCGCGCAAACTAATGCTCGAAGCTACAATTCGGCGAGCGAAAGAGAAGAAAGCAAAGCGAGAAGCTGAAATAGCAGCGAACCCATCGTTAAAGCTCGAAGAGGCTGCGAGAAAAATGAACTCAGAGGTAGCGAAAAAGCAAAACGCCATTCCGGGACCGCCGTCTCGTAAAGATAGTAAATATACCATCGTATCTGTTGAAAGCGCATTTGATGCCTTCAAGGCAAAAACGTGCAAAGTGGTAGATGTACGAGACATGCGATCGTTTAGACGCGAATCTGTCGTCGGATCCATCAACCTTCCTATTGTTAAAGTTGAAGGAAAACCGCTCGCGTATACGTACGAAGCGAACGCCGCAGATTTTATCGAGCAGTTTACGAAGATGTTTACGAATAAAGAAGAGATGATTGTATTGTTAGGCGGTGATACAATAAACGAAAGGACAAATCTTGAAATCGACAATCCCGAACTAAATGGTTTAGCGGCGTATTTGGCTGAAAACATCGGATACGAAAACATCGCGGTCGTTCCGGGCGGTTACGATGGATGGGTCCGCGAATACACTCCGGGTGGTAAGAAGAGACTGAAGGAGTGGTCGCTCGATTATGTCACCGGTGCAGCTGGAACAACGTGCGTTGGTGCCGAGCTTCCCGTCGTTGGTTCTCTCGCAGACGAGCGTCGCGCAGCTGAACTTGAAAAACTCGAGAAGTTGAAGAAAAGTTTGGCGAGTGGCGACGCGTGGAAACGCGCGTTTGATTCTCGAAGCGGTAGGATGTACTTCTACCACAACAAGTCGAAACGGACACAAAATCAAAATCCAGAAATGTATAATGCTAAAACAGGACGTTGGAAGTTGCTAGACCCGCTGGGCGAAAATGAAAAGGAAGATGAGGAAGAGGAATGCGGCGAAGGCATAACTAATGAAGATGATAGGGGTTCAAATGCAAAAGTAGATATCAAAACGATTACCATCGACGAAGCCGTGGAACGTTTCTACTCGAAGAAAGCCGTCCTCATTGACTGCCGAAACGCATTTGATATTAAAACCGAGAGTATTGAAAAGATGTTGACATGTCCGTTGCGACTTGCGAAAGGAACAAAGTTGAGTCCGGAGTACGATCCTGTCGAAGAAAAAGATTATATAGAAAGTCTCTTGACATTGCTAGGCGGAGGAGGCGACGCCACCGAAGTAAAAGCACAAACAATCATTTTCGTTGGGGGTGATTCAGATGAAGAACAATCGCACATTGCCGCATCGCGAGCGCTTCTGAATGGATTCGAAAACGTAGAAATAGTGGACGGTTCCGTTTCAAAATGGCTAAAATTTTATAGTCCGTCCGGAAAGAAGAAAAAGGTCGTCGCAGGTGGCGCCTATAAAACCGACCTGTTAGCGACTGGCGCGTTCAATCCGTTTGCTGGAGAAAGTTGATCGCACTAAGATGTAATAAATATCAAAATATGTAAAACTAGTAACTAGAATGCAACGCGATACATCATCATTATTGCCGACGGCGGCGGAGCTTTTGGTGGCTTTGGATTCGCGCGTCGCGCACCACTTCTCCCCGGCGGCGGCGCAGATGAAACTCGTCCTCCTCGTCCTCCCGCGAACTTCCTTTGGGAGGGCTGATCTGACGGCGCCCGTTGTTGTTGCTGTTGCTGTTGCTCTCGTAGAGGCGGCGAAGATTGCGTTCGCTGCTGCGGCTGTCGCGTCTGTTGTTGCTGCTGATTATTCCACTGTCCCCCTCTGAATCGTCGCTTTCTCCATTCCTTTAACACTTGCGCAACGTCACCGTCGTAACGTCGAATTGAGGTAACACCTTCAGTTAATGATTTACACCCGGGAGGCGTGATTGTGCTTCTCCACGCTTCCATCTCTCTCGTCGTGTAAAAGTCTTGTTCCTCCACGTCCTTTGTATCTAATACCTTACGCTTCCAGTACAGCACGGGGCTTCCAATCGTGCGCAGCACCTCTTCGTCCTTCGATAAAGCTTCGTCTGCTGATAATCGCGCTACCGCAGCTTCGAGCGATGGTAGCGACATCGGTGGTTTATCGACGTGTACGTATGCGTTCTTTACGTGTTGGAGATGATTTCGATTCAATCTGCGCAGCTCATCTCGAACTTCTTCGTAAGACTTGTACGTTTTCTTGGACGGAAATTCAAGCGGAGGGTCCTCGTATTCAGACGCGTCGACAGTATCATCGCTCACTTCATCGTCGTCGTCAGTTGAGAGAAAAACTTTTACGCTACCCTCTTCGTCTTCGTCTTCAATATCATCGTCTCCCTCTTCGTCTTCTATTATGATGACATCTGAAATATCGTCGTCACTTTCGTCGCCATCGTTCAAAACTTCTACATACATCGGTGATTTTCTCGCTAACAATTCGTCAATGCGGGATGTGTTCCCACTTTTCTTCGATTGATTCTGCTTTGGCTCGTTTCGTTTTACAGTATCGGCAGACTTGTTTTTCAACCCACCAAGTGCTTTTGCAGTCCTATTCCCGGAGAGTTGCTGCTGCAACGTTCTTTCCAACGGAGCGACTTTGATACGATGCTTAATACATCGCGCGCAGTAATCGCACACGAATAGTTCGCGCAAAGGAGAATCTGGATCTACCAAAGCTTGAATGCCTTTGCACAACTGAGCACGACCGCCTCGCGGAATCACCGCTAACGAATACGCCAAAGGTGTAATAGGTGCCTTGTTGTAAAAAACAGCCTCTGCCCGAGTCTTATCTCTCAACGGATCGCAATTCTTGTCAAACGTATCTGGTATAGAAGCGTAATCGAGTAAATCGTTTCCACCGAGACCACCAACCTGGTTTACTAATCGCGGTCGCGACGAGGAATCGTAAAGCGTATAGAATGAAAAATCTGCACATTCTCCCGCATGATACGTCGCCAACACCCACTCGACGCCGTACATGTAATCGTACACGCGTTTCACGCTGCTGTCGTTGTTCTCGTTCACGTCCGAAAAATTGTTCCAAACGTGTGCAAAATCTTCAGCTGGCATGTTTGCAAGCGTAGAGTAGTTGATTGAAAAATCCTTGATGGTTACCATGTCCTTGGCGAGTGGACTCGCGTATTTGCTCGTGTGTTTAAAAGCACTCGCATCGTTCTCTTCCAACCAGTCCAAATAATTTGGATTTAAAAGCGTTCCGGCTACGGCTTTGAGCATGGCCCAATTTACCGTGTCATCCATTCCCGTCATCGGTTGCGAACGCCGATCTCTTTCCAAACGAAGTTGAAACAAAGGATCTTTCGTATTCGAGGGAGGCCCCGGGAATAAACGGTTTCGACCTTTGAACATTTTACAGCTCCTCACGCGCACGTAATTTCTCCACGAAAACTTCACCCCAAATCGACTCCCACTAATGTAATCGTTACCTGACATCACAGACAAACCGACAAAATCCCGTCGAATCGCCGACAACTCCTCTGCGTATTCCTTTGGGTGCTTTTTCCGGTCTGGTAGAATACCGTCCCACCACAGTTGCCCGTCGTCACCTTCATCGCTACTCCTATTCTCACTGCTAGAATTATTGCTATTGTTATTCGAGCCTTTCGCGTGCAAAGCTTGTGATTCCCCACCACTACCACCGCCTCTTTTCTGGTTGTATTCATTCATTTCCATTTCCCTTTTCGCTTGCCTTTTAGATTTACTCCCAGCCCCAGCGCCGCCGACGCCGCTCAAGTTATTTTCCGCGCTGAGCACTTTTGAATTCGGGTTTAAACTCATCGCTAATTCCTCGTTGAACATTCTGGCTGAAAACACGAGTCTCTGCGCACCACTAACGAACACGTCCATGGTTGGATTAACCGTCAGCGCCAAAAGAATGGCGTCGGAATCTTCGGAAACGACGCAGTGCGTGTGATTTTGAAAGTTTGGATTTTCCTGTCTCAACTGCATGGCTCGAACGAGTTTAATTTCACCTTCACCCGGCACCGTCGTTCCCGAGAGCTCGTATAAAATGTCCGGACCAAAATCTTCTCGGTGTACTTTTGACGCGATGTAATACTCAATTGCTCGATCGACTTTCAGCGCTAACCTCGACCCGGGCGTAATTCCGAGTTTCATCATTCTCGATAAATCCGTCGATAATGGTTCTCTCTCTCCCGACGATAGTCTCACTCGTCGTCGTCGTTGCGTGATGGTCTTAGCCATTGGCGCTGGCCCGTCTAAAGCGAACGTAATCGAATGTCTCGGTCGCGTTCGACGAATGATACCGGTCAACAAACCGAACAACTTTTTGTAAAAGGCGGACTCTGTTTTCGTGTGGTGCGCGGCGACATGCAAGACGTTATTCACATCCACGTACACGTGGTCGAACGATGCCAGTCTTCTAGGGTCCAGTTTATACGCACTTTTAATATCATGCAACGACGACGACGAAGAAGAAGAAGAAGTAAAGTTACTGTTACTTCTGTTGTTGTTGTTGTTGCTGTTCTTCTTGTAGTTTTTTCCTCCGTCTGTTTTCGGTTGAGCGAAGCTCTTCTTGAACTCTTTCTGCATCATCTTGTTAAACCCAGAGATTCCCATTATGACGTACGCGTATATATCTTCTCACGAAAGCGCGCGGCGTGTTTGTTTCTCTCTCTCTCTCTCTCTCACTCTCTCTCTCTTTGTGTGTGTGTGTGTGTATATGTATATATATCTTTCGCTCTTTACTTTACGACCTGACTAAAATACCGAAGGAAATGTGTTGAGTTCGTTATTGACGATGGAGAATTTTTAATCCCCGGCGACTTTTATATCGCATGTGGGTGGTCGTCCCCGCGGGTTACTAAGAATGCACTCTACTCGAGCGTTTCAGAGAAAAAGAGAAGATTGCGTCGTTTACTCCTTCTCTCACGTCGTCGTCGTATCCTTTCTTCTCTCACCTTCTTTCTCTCTCTAAACGGCCGCCGACAATAAAATTTGGAGAAAATTGGTTTGTCGTTGTGTTTAAAACTCACCACCAAAACCTATTTAAATTGGAGCAGAAAGAGTTTTTGTCTTTTTGCAGAAGGAACAACTTTTTTTTACTCGCAGAGTGATTTTGAAGAGTTGCCTCATACTCATAGATAGGAAATGACGACGGGAAGAAAAGAAACATAGCACATCACGCTTTTCATGTTGGCGAGACAATATCATATAACGAATCAACAGTATTGTCCTCGCGACGAAAATCTGTGCCGTCGATGCGTCGTGAGAGGAAGAGGAAAAGGAAGATTGGTTTTTGTCTGGAAGGCAACGGCGACAAAAACAGACAAAAACGAGAAAAACGAAAAGAAAAAGAGCAGCGGCAGAAAGAAAGAACGAGTCGACCGACTGGTCTCGAGATTGGGATACTGCGATGGAAGGAGTCGCGTGAAGACTGAATTTCTAAACAGAAATCGACTCTCTCTGTCTTCCAATTCGACGATAGAAATTAAATCTCCGTCGGAGAAAGTAGACCCGAGCGACGTACTCATCGACGGACGACATTTAGAATCCAACGAACTCGACGGGGTGTTGATTTTATTTCACAAACCGAAAGACTGCGTCTGCTCGAAAGAAAAAGAGGAAGGAAATAACGTGTACGATGAACTAATGAAAGCGACTCTAATGGATGAGGACGACGCAGTAAATGGTAAGGAAAGAATAGAGAGATGGTTAAACAGAGTTCCCGAGATCAACACCGTTGGACGCCTCGATAAAGACACGACCGGGGTCCTTCTCTTCACGGACGACGGGAAGTTATTACACGCGTACACTTCTAAAAAGGTAGAAAAAGTGTACGAGGTGACGTGCGATAGAGAGATTCCGTCCTCTTCGATTTCGTTATTTGCTTCAGGAACGATGAAACTTTCGGGAGAACCAAAAGCGTGCTTACCGGCGAAACTCGAAATTCATAAAACAGACGCCGCAAAAGCCACGATTACGCTCTCCGAAGGTAAGTTTCACCAAGTAAAGAAAATGTTCTTTGAAGGTTTGGGTTGTATGGTAACCGAATTACACCGATCAAGTTTTGCTGGGTTCGTATTGAAAGATGGTTTTGAACCGGGAATGTGCGAAGTGTTAGACATTACGAAAGCCCGGAAGGTGTTTAATCTCTGAAATCGAAAGAAAAGTGAAGCGCTCGTAAAAAAACTCTTAGTAGTAGTAGTAGGCACCATGTAACAATAATATATATATATTAGTGACTAGTAAACGCCACCCGGCATGTGAAACGCGCCGCAGTACGCCTCAACATCCGCGCGTAACTTGGCGATATCGCCGCTTTGTTTGCAATCAGCGCCCTCGACGTATGCTTTGAAATCTTTCAACTTTGTTCCAGTCGTCACCGAGGCTTTGCACTCGCTCGCAATCGTAACGCCTCGGTCAATAAACTCGGCAACTTTCACGAAATCAGCCTCCTTCATGCCTCTAGTCGTCATCGCCGGCGTTCCAATTCTAATACCGCCCGGAATGAGCGCAGACGTATCACCTACGACGGAGTTTTTGTTCAAAGTGATGTGCGCCATGTCGAGAATCTTCTCCACGCGCGCACCGTCGATGCCTTTCGGTCTCAAATCGCACAAGATCAAGTGGTTGTCCGTCCCGCCAGAGGATAAGCTATAGCCTAATTCCGTGAGTTTCTTCGCCAAGGCTTTGCAGTTCGAGCACACTTGCTTTTGGTACTCTTTAAATTCCGGCGTGTTTGCCACTTTCAACGCCACGGCCAAAGCGCCGATGGTGTGGTTGTGTGGACCGCCTTGTAATCCCGGGAAGACTGCAGAGTTAATCGCTTGCTCGAACTCTTTTTGGTAAAAAATGATCCCAGATCTCGGCCCTCTCAAGGATTTGTGCGTCGTCGACGTGACAACGTGCGAGTATTCGAAAGGATCGTCCGCTACTTTTGCCGCGACTAAACCGGAGATGTGCGCCATGTCGGACATCAAGTATGCGCCGACATCGTCGCAAATCTCGCGCATTCTCTTGTAATCGTAGTTTCTCGGATACGCCGAGGCACCGGCAATGATAATTCTCGGTCTGAACAACGTCGCGTTCTCGTGCAACTTGTCGTAATCGACCCAACCTTCCTCGTTCAATCGGTACGGCATGGACTCAAAGTACACCGACGTCGCGGAGATCTTCTTCTTCGGCGTGTAGAATCCGTGCGTCAAGTGACCGCCGTGCGGTAAATCCAAACCCATGATTCTGTCGTGCGGGTTCAACAACGCGGTATACACCGCAAAGTTCGCCGGAGATCCCGACAACGGCTGCACGTTTACGCCCCACTCGCTCGGGTTTAACCCGTACAACTCCAAGGCCCGTTTTTGGCACAAGCTTTCCGTTTGATCGATGAACTCGTTGCCACCGTAATATCGGGCACCGGGTAAACCTTCGGAATATTTATTCGTCAAGCACGAACCGTTCACTTCCATCACCGCTTTCGATGTAAAATTTTCCGAGGCGATCAGTTCGCACCCCAAAGCTTGTCTTTCCTTTTCGTTTTGCATGATGGCAAACAACTCTGGGTCTAACTCTTTCACGCCCAAGTCTTGGAACGGATGGGAGGAAGAAGTTGCGTTCGCCGCGGTCGGATCCGCCACCGCTTTGTTCTTTTGAACTCCTCCGTTTCTTTTATTAATATTGTTATTGTTGTTGTTGGACCCCGCAGAAGAAGATGTCGTCGTCGTCGTCGTTTTAACAACCTTTGTGTTTGAATTTCTTCCTCCTTTTTTCGACATCGACGACGACAAAGAAAAAGAGGAAGCACCGACAGAGAGCGCGGCGGCTTTCGAGGATAAAGTAGTAAACATCTTGATGAGCTACTTTTGTTGTTGTTTAATAAAGGATGATGTGATGAGTTTGATGTTTGTTGTGAAGTAATATCTCTCTCTCTGTTTGTGATGGATGATGATGTGGGGTTGTTGACGCGTTGTTGTTTTATTTGAAAAAGTTCCAAGTCCGGGGTTTTGAAGGAAAATATCTTCGATGACGACGAAGAGCTTGATGTGAAGAGATCTCATCAGATCAAAAAGACAAAAAACGAAAAAGCGACAAACACACACACGCCACATAACAAAACAGAAATTTATACGAGCATATCCAAAAGAGAGAAGACACTACTCAACGCGGTAATGTTGTCATCAACAATAACAACAACATCGAAAGCATCATCATCGTTCTTGGTTCAAAATGGATTCGCGACAAACACTCGAGCGTCATCTTCGTCCCGTCGATGCCCCCCCGGTTTAGCAAGAAAAATGATTACTAATAATAATACTATCAAAGCGATGGCATCGTCATCGTCGTCGTCGTCGTCTTCATCATCATCGAACGAGAGTAACGACGAGAACAACGAAACGAACGCGTTCCGACTTTCGGGCATCGCGCTGCTACCGATTAGCCTTGCAAATTTATTCAACACGCCAGAGACGTTGACGACGTTTTTAGATTTCAAAGACGCGGAACAGTTTCCAGACTTTACGACCGTGGAGACGTTAACGCACTGGTCAAATTTATTCGGTTCGGATGCGTTTTCGTTAATCACCTTGTGCTCGTGTTACGTGTTAGCAGACGCCGCGGAGAACAATCGCTTGAATTCCCAAACGTACCAGCGACTCGCAGTCGGTAACGTTTTAGTCTTAGCGTCCGTTATTGGCGCTTTAGCATTGACCCAAGTCGTAGGCGAAGCGCCTCGACCAAACGCGTCGGCCATCGTGACATTCACCGGATTATCTTTGCCGTGTTTGTTTGCATCGGTCGGTGCAATCAACACGCACGGGGGTGGGTTTGCTGGAGTTTCAGATTTGTTCGCAAAAGATTGGGACGATTTGAAGGACTTCTCCAATAAAGACGCGTCGTACTTATCGCGATATTATAAGCTCAGTTTCTTTACGACTTTGATCGTCGGCGGCGCGTTTGCGTTCTCACCGACTTCTCCCTTAAGTGCTATCAACGAACCATACGCGAGCGCGGAGTTCATTAGAAGATTGTTTGGTCTAGGCGCGGTTTTTGGGTTAGCGCCAGCGCAGTTTGTCTTATTAGACGCGAGTAAACGAAACAGATTAGGAGGAGGCACGTTCAAGAAACTGAATTTATCCATCGCCGCGTCGATTTTTCTCATTGACTTTATGACGGTGTGGGGCTTTGGGAAGATTGCTGAAATCGCGACTCCGGATCAAATACAGGTTTTGAACGAGGCGAGCGCGACTGGAGGGATTTCTCAAATTTATAACTACGTAGGCGCGATTTCGGTTTCCTTGGCCATCGCTGGTGTATATCTTTATCAGGGATTGTTTGCGAAGAAATAAAAGCGCGCCTGTCAATCTATAAAGTAGTTTATTCTTTCAACACGCAAAATGTAATTCTAATGATACTCCTTACTACTAGTAGTATATAATTAATTATCGAGCAACTCATCGGTAAATGCGGTGAATAATTGCGTTTCGCAAAAGTTTTTCATAAACGAGCGATCGCGTCCGACGTACGAATCGACGAGTTCGTCTTTAAGCAACACCGCCACTTTCTGTCCATCTTTTCCAACTTCGGCGATGGAATAACTCCGAATGCGACCCAGTATCGCATCGCGCATGTGATTCCTGAAGCACTCACCAAATTCCCCGCACAGCTTTGAAGATTTCTCCGATGGTTCTAAAACCGAGGAGAACACCTGCGTTTCGGCAGCCAGGCGGATGGAGGCGTGTATCGGTCTCAATTTTTCTCTGAGTTCGTGCCAGTTTGGTGCCGTTGCCACTATACCACCCATGATTTTGATTTCATCTTTATACGCATTCAATCGCGTGATGTGCTGCGTGCGTTGTCGTATGTCGTTGGTTTTGTGCTGAATGCCTACGATAAAAGGCACGGGCGCCTCGAGAAAATCAGTCATCGAATTCGGCAAAATTGGTAAAAACAATCCTCTCGGACGCAACGGACGTAACATCGCTAGCAAAGATAAAATCACGCCGGATAGCTGACCTAAATTCGGAGAGAAAACGACGACCTGTTTCTCCAGCAGCGCGCAAGCCATAAATGCCATGATATTCTCAATGCTCAACGATCGACACAAAGCCGCAATCGCCCAAGGTTCGATGTGCGCGGCTTCCTCGTCATACGTGTAGGTGATTTTCCCAACAGAATCGCGAATGCATTTCCTTTCAAAGCACGGGTCATCTGTTGTACTCACGGGCCGATAAAACGGAATCGGCGCATCCAGAATGCTCTTCTTCTTTTCAGAATTTAAGGCTTTTCCCGCTTCATCCTTTATCAAAGGACCGTTGAAAACGCGCGTCGCGTCGCCAAGTTTCGGAATTGACTCGGCGTGAAAGGACTCGAGTATCCGCAACGAATCATCGTTCTTCCGTGTTTGTTCCTCCACGCTCCTATTGAAACCGCGTGACGATGTAGCCTTGACGTCGCTATCTGTCTTGCTCTTTAGAGTTCGCGGCGCTTCTTCGCTAAAGTTGAGATCGCGCGCAATATTTTTACTCTCTTCGTCTTCACCGCTCGTCTTTGGAAGTGGAGGTGGAGGCGGTTTCGTCGGAGTAATGCCAGAACGCGAAAACGCCATCTCCAAATCCTTCATTAATCGTCTCTCGTCTCGCCGTAATCTTTCCAGTTTTTCTGAGGTGACTACTGCTCTCAAGACTTCAAATGTCGTCTTAAAAAACGGCGTTTTCGTGATGAGGCAATAACACCTAGGCGCCGCGACGAGGTACTTTCTCAAGTTTGCCTCTTCCCCTCCTCCTTCCCCATCGCCGCCGCTAGGTATAGTCTCCTCCGAAAAAGAAGAATTCGGCGATAGCGCAGACGACAACGATGAAGACGCGATAACCGGCATTTGACTCACAAACTCGTTCGCGTATAAGCAGACTCCATATAAAGGTTCCTCTCCGCTTTCACCACCAGTCAATCGAAAGACAAAACTCGAAGTGTCGTGAGTTTTCTGGGCGTTGCCGTAAGCCACCTCTAAAATTTTCGACATCGACGCCGTTTTCTCCACTAGTTTTGGTTCCACGCCACTCGGGAAACAAAAGTGTGCGATTGATTCAACATCGAACGATTGCTGCGCCGTTTCGTCTTCCGTGTTGCTGTCTTCGTCGTCTCCTTCTATTCGAGCTTTAGGAGAAGGAGGATAGGAAAACAAAACGTCCGCCGAGTACGTCTCTCCAACCGTTCCTCGATGCGGCGGCGTGTGTTTCGGGTGCGATACGCGCACGTCTTTGGAAGAGCGTCTTCTGCTATTACTATTACTGTTGTTATGACTATTATTATTATTCAGATTTTGTTGTTGTTGTTGTTGTTGTTGTTGTTGATGACTAGCTTCGCGAAACTCTCTCGGCGAATCCGCCACCGCAGTAAAATCGCTCCGGTCCGGATGTAAACCAACCACGAGAAACTTCTCGAACGTAAACTTTGTTTTCCTCTTTCCCTTATCTGTAGATGAATAGTTGTTTTCATCATCATCATCATCATCATCATCATCGACGTCGTGGTCTCCTTCCTCGCTCACTTTCTCGATGTTTGCGTTTGCGTTCTTTTTGTTTTTTAGTTTTCGGTTGGATTGTAACCACGACCGTTTCTCTGCGGTTTTCGCTTCTGGATTAAACCAAGTCACGTGATGCGTGTTATTAGTATTGATATTCGGTCTAAACTTCTTCTTCGAATTTGAATTTGAACTCGTCGTCGTCGTCGTCGTCGTCGCCGTATTTTCAGTCCCGACGAATCGGTTCGAGGTCGGGGAAGGCGTTTTGAACGCGTCCTCCTCCTTGGAACTTTCTTCTTTCGTTTGTTCTGGAGGTGGAGAAAAAGGGGAATTCACGTGGAACTCTTCTCCTTTTCCTCCTTTTCCTCCTCTGCCATCGCCACCATCATCCGCTGTTGTTTTATCCTCTGCTTTGTTCATCATCATTTAGGACGAATAGTATTAGTCTACTATTACCAAAAGAGCAACACCGTCATCCCGGGTTCTTCTTTAAGT
>Ga0209631_10001264_pt1 | contig 32619 bp, 27 predicted proteins | sample COG_08_FD_184752 | JGI IMG/M metagenome (GOLD analysis project Ga0209631, IMG submission 184752) | Pelagic Microbial community sample from North Sea - COGITO 998_met_08 (SPAdes) (version 2) | ecosystem: Environmental > Aquatic > Marine > Neritic zone/Coastal water | place: Helgoland, sampling... | reverse complement strand
TGTCGCTTGGGTCCAAAAGCCTCTAGTTCAATGGGCTCATTTCCACGCTTCTAGTGCAAAGCTTTTAGTGCAAAGCTTTCATTCCAAAGCTCTTAGTATGAGCGTTTATAAAGGGCTTTTGATAAAAGCTTTTGGTGAACGCTTTCAGTGAGGCCGTCTAACACAAAGCGCTTACTAAAAGCGCTCCCTTCAAAGCGCTGAACCCGGTGCCTTGCTTTCGGGCTAGAAACTCAACCTTTGAATGTCGAGGCTCGCTTTCGCTCAAGGGGGATTCAGGTGCAGCGGTCCAATAGGCCCGCACCCGTTAGAGTCGGCATATCAGGCCTGACTGGCACATCCCAGTGGGGCGACCGGGCCCGTACCCGCCCAGCACTCGACTTTGCGGCAACAACCCCGCAACACCTTTTGATCGGGCATAACACATCGTTCAAGAAAAAACCCCTCGTGACACGGCCATCGGCCCGAATGAGGCTCACTCACCCCATGCTCACCCGAAACCCTTTGGGCCTGCCTTCACGATCAAACACAGCCTCGATCACGCTCGAATAGAGCGCTGTGAGAGAGGCGGGCGTTAAGACATCAAGTGGCGGACCAAATGCTTTTTGAACACCGTCGCGATTAATCAGCAACGCTTTGTCAAAATCCTCTGCGGCTTGACTCAAATCATGGATCACAGAAATCACCGACAACGGCAACTGGCCCAGCAATCGCTTTAACAAATTTCGAACCAAAACCTGATGGGCTACATCCAAACTCGACAGCGGCTCGTCAAGCAGCAGCAAACTGGGCCCAGTGGCCGACCACACTTGGGTCAAGGCACGCGCTAAGTGAACCCGCTGTATTTCACCGCCCGACAGACTGAGGATAGAACGGTCCTTTAATGCTGCAAGCTCAAGCGCCTCTAAAACCTCGTCCACAATCCTCAACGTTTGTGTCTGATCGGTGAAAGGAAAACGGCCCATTGCCACCAGCTCCCAAACTTTAAACGGAAACCTGATCAGCGGTTGCTGACTCAAGACAGCCAAGCGCGCAGATCGGATGGATACCGGAATCTGATCGAGCTCCTGTTGAAGAAATTGCAGTGTCCCCGAGCTAGGTTGCTCATCTGCGCTCAATAACCCAAGTAAGGAACTTTTTCCTGCCCCATTCGGGCCTAACACGGCCAAATGCTCTCCAACATTCAGCTCAAAGCTAACGCCCCTTAAAATCTCGACTTGCCCCAGCTGCCAGCAAACACGATCCGCCAAGAGCATCAAAGCGCTATCCCCCGAGTCCACTTCGCGATGAGAGCAACAAACAGAGGCGCCCCTAGCAGGGTCATCACAATGCCGACAGGGATTTCAATCGGTGCAAAAACCCACCGGCTAAACCAGTCCGCGATCAGTAGTAAAATGGCACCGCAAATCATTGAACACGGCAATACCGCGTTATGCCGTGAACCGATCGTCATCCTTACAAGGTGCGGCACAATCAGTCCGACGAAGGCAATAATTCCTGTGAGGCTGACAGCAATCCCTGTGATGAAGGCTGACCCGATAATGATCTCCAGACGCCGCTTCGAGACGGCAATGCCGAGGTGCGCTGCCTCAAGATCACCCAACGTCAGAACATCCAGCACGCTCGCGAGCATCAATAACCGCAGCGCTACCGGAATCATCATCAAGGCAACGCCAGCATCTATCAGGCTCGCGTGATTAAAACTGCCCAAGGCCCAAAACGACACCGACCTAAAGCTTTGATCAGGCGCAAGATAAGACAGTAGACCAACGCCTGCTAAACAGATGGCGTTGATGGCGATTCCTGCAAGCAAGACCGTGGACAGGTCCCCTCGGCGGCCTCCAATCAGAAGAACCAGCGCCGTTGCTAGAACGCCCCCTAAAAATGCGCTGGCGGAAAGCCCAATGAAGTGAGCGCCCGCAGACGATACAACCACCAAATACAATGCGGCAAAGAGCGCAGCACCGCCAGAGATCCCAATCAAAGCGGGGTCCGCCAAGGGATTTCTAAAGACTCCTTGGATACTCGCCCCTGCAAGGCCCAGCCCAGCGCCGACTAAGGAGGCCAACAGTGCTCTCGGTAACCGAACGGCTTCAATAATCTGCCGCGTCGAGGAATTGGGCTCCCAAAGCCCTGCCCAACTCAGGTTGCCATGGCCCAGGACTAAACTTAAGCCAAAAGCCACAAGCCAGAGGAGCATCAACCAAAGCATCGGCGCGAGTTTCACGCTAGCGGCTCACAGTGGGTTCGAGCGCGACGGGTAATACCCCGCTCACCCAAGCGAAAGGCGGCCGAAAAGAAATCCCAACGCCGACAACCGATACGCCGGCTTGAATCGCCCTGCCCAACAGTTGTGCATACTCTGGATCAACAGCCCCAGCCGGAGCGATTCGTTTGATCCCTGAATGCTGGGCACAAAAGATCAGTGCGGCTCTGAAACCCTGCTGCTGCGCCTCGATCAAGGTTTGGAGGTGCTTGCTGGCCCGGGCCGACGGGGCATCGGGAAACAGTCCCCAATCGTTGTCGCTTTTATAGGTCACACTTTTGACCTCAACGAACTGACTAGCGCCCCTGGAGTCGCTCAGCTTGAAATCAAAGCGACTATCTTGGAAAGCCGATTCACGCTCAATACGCTCAAAACCTGAAAACCCTTTGAGCTTATCGTGCTTGAAGGCGTCAAATATCAAGTCATTGGCTTTTGCACTATTAACGCCAATGAACCGCCCCTCGTGTCGAATAATTTCCAATGTGTGTTGGGTCTTTCTACGAGGATCCTTCGAGGCGGACAAATAGACCGTGTCTCCTTCGGCCCAACAGTTGGTCATAGCGCCAGTATTTGGGCAATGCGCAGTGATCACACCCTCGTCAGCCAACGCGACGTCAGCCAAAAATCGCTTATAACGACGGATTAATGTTCCCGTCGTCCACTGTGCACCCAGCAACCTCATGGTCTGAATTCGCCGATGCGAGACACCGCCTGTTCGAGCCTAGATTGCTCTTGGGCATAGCTGATGCGCACGTATCGATTGGTTTCGAAATCACCAAAATCCGAACCCGGAGTGACCGCCACGCCCGTTTGACGAAGCAACAGATCACAAAATGTATCGGCATCCGGGAAACCCTCAGGCAATCTTGCGTAAACATAGAAGGCGCCATCGGGCGCTACGGGGATTTCAAGTCCGGCTTCCGGCAAACACCCCATCATGTAATCACGACGCTGGGCGAGCACGTCACGCTGCTCATCCAATAATTGGAGCACTTCGGGCTCAAAAGCAGCGAGCGCCGCATACTGCGCTGGCACTGATGGGCAAATAAAGAGGTTCTGAGCGATTCGGATGAGCGACTCAACCGCGTTTTCAGGCGCTACGACCCAGCCCAGTCGCCAACCCGTCATCCCAAAATATTTTGAAAAACTGTTAACGACAAACACATCGTCACCGTGGTGTAGAGCAGAATTTCGCTGATCAGGGCCATATTCCAAACCCTGATAAATTTCATCTGAGATCAAAAACCCTTGGTGCCTTTTTACAACCTCATAAATGTCACCAAGATCAGATGGAGACAAACTGTTGCCCGTCGGGTTCGAGGGCGATGCTGTGAGCAGTCCTGCGGTGTTTTGGCGCCAGGCGGCAGCGACTTTATCCCCAGTCAACTGAAACCGAGACTGGGGGCCCACTTGGATGAGCTGCGGCTCTCCTGAAAACGCTTCGATAAAATGTCGATTTGAGGGGTATCCTGGGTCGGTAATCAGGCAGCCATCTCCAGGGTCTAACAGTAACGTCATTAAAAGCGCGAGGCCCCCTGAAGCTCCCGATGTCAAAATAACGCGCTCAGGAGCAATACTGAGGCCGTAAGCCTCCGCATAAAAATCGCTGATTTTTATCCGCAAGGCCTCTAAGCCGTTGGCATTGGTGTATCCGGTGTGATCTTGGTCAATTGCAGCGATCCCCGCGAGCTTAATTCGTTCTGGAACAGGAAAGTCTGGCTGTCCAACTTCAAGATGAATGATATCGAGTCCCAACGCTGCCAATTCATTCGCCCTGGCTAACACCGCCATTGCTTTAAAAGCCTGGATGGATTGGCTCCTCTTTGAAAAAGGTCGCATCTTCATGAAACCACAACAACCCGATTTGACGTGCCGATATAGTAGCACCTCGGTCAAGAGGCTTCGAAAGGCATAACGCCAGAAATTTACGCTTGGCCCCGACGGACCATTCTGTTAATGTTCGGCGCTGATTTTCTGAGATTGAGCGATTAACACAACGAGGAGCCACCATGATTGCCAAGCGCAAATCTTCTCCAGCAGTTAAAAAGTCATCAAAAAAAGTTGTTGCGCCAGCCAAAAAGTCTGCTGGGGCATCAAAAGCCGTCTCGGGAGGCGTGAAAAAAAAGGGTCTCGCTTCGTCGAAAGCGAAGCGCCCAAAACCCAAGCAGAAATCTGCTAAAGAGAAAAAACCATTGGCCACACCAAAATCCAGTACAAAATCTGCAAAAACAGCAAAGTCCAGCGTGAAAGCGAAGGCACCTGCTAAGAAGGCACCTGCTAAGAAGACAACCGCGGCGAAGAAAGCGCCGCCAAAGAAAACCCCCGTGGCAAAGAAAGCAGCGGCCGCAAAAAAAGCGAGTGTTGCAAAAAAAGCACCAGCAGCCACCAAGCCAAAAGCCCAAAAAAAGGCCGTCACCTCGGCGAAAAAACAAAAGACTGCCCCAAAGGTAAGCGCCAAAAAGGCGCCCGCAAAGGCTAAACCCGTCGCAAAGGCGAAGGCAGCTGCAAAAACCAAACCGACTGTGAAGGCCAAGACTACGGCAAAAAAGGCGCCTGGGAAAAAACCTTCAGCGCCTAAAACGTCAAACCGTAAGGCCCAGGCGCAAACCAAAAAAGCGGGTGCAGCGCAGCCCTTAGGCAACTCAGGTTCTGAGAGTACGGCTGCTTTCACTCCCTATCAGCTCAAACGCAATGAGCCCTACATGAATGAGCCGCAGCAAGAGCATTTCAGAAGTATTCTCCTGAACTGGCGCAAGCAACTCATGGAAGAGGTTGACCGCACAGTCAGCCATATGAAGGACGAGGCCGCTAACTACCCGGATCCCTCAGATCGCGCTAGCCAAGAAGAAGAGTTCAGTCTTGAACTGAGGACCCGGGATCGTGAGCGAAAACTGATTCGGAAAATTGAGAAAACCACTGATCTCATCGATCAAGATGAGTACGGTTACTGCGAGACCTGCGGAATAGAAATTGGTATTCGGCGCCTTGAGGCACGACCGACCGCAACTCAATGCATTGATTGCAAGACACTCGACGAGCTCAAAGAGCGTCAACTCCACGGCTAAAGGCCAAATTTGTGAACCGCGCTGACGGCGACTGCTCACCCGCCTACATTGGTCGATTCGCGCCTTCGCCCAGCGGACCACTGCACTTTGGATCGCTCGTTGCCGCGCTGGCCAGTTTCCTCGATGCAAAATCTCTGGATGGACAGTGGCTGGTACGGATCGAAGACTTGGATCCACCGAGAGCCATGCCAGGCGCAGACCAACTGATCGTATCGCAGCTGACAGCGCACGGCCTGATTCCAGATCAGCCGATTGTCTATCAAAGCCAACGTCTGTCTCAGTATGCGGAGGCGCTAGAGCAGCTAGACCAAAACGGCCATCTCTACGCCTGCCGCTGCGCTCGTCGAGATTATCGAATCCATTATCCTGGCACCTGTCGCACTCAGAACCTTTCGCCAGAACCAGGCGCGACCGCCCTTCGGTTTAGAATCGATCCGTCAAAATTCACACTTTTTGATCGACTGCACGGCAAACTGACCTGGCAATATGGTGAGTCTATGTCCGATTTTATCGTGCGCCGTAAAGATGGCCTGCACGCTTATCAACTGGCCGTTGTGATCGATGATATTGATCAAAAAATCTCTCACATAGTGCGGGGCGCAGACCTTCTACACGCTGCTCCACTGCAAGAAGCCCTATTTACTGTTTTTGACAAACCGTCCCCAACCCTCCTGCATATTCCTGTCGTGCTTGGGAATGACGGACGCAAACTCAGTAAACAAGCCCAAGCCCTACCCCTCGATGAGAGGAACCCTTCTCGCAACATTCGCCGCGCACTCGATTTCTTAAATCAGCAGCAACCACCTGGTTCCTCATTAGACAGCCTGCTTGATTACGCCTGTAAACACTGGCGGCCTGAGCGAATTCCGAAGCTAATGGGCCGCTCGGAGACAATCGGCCACTGATTCTCCGCTCATGAATCGCAGCTTCTCGTCGAACCCAGGACGCCCCAAGCTTAATGACCTCAAAACCTCGAGCCCTCACAATCCTGCCTAAAATGGGTCAATTGATCGAGGCGGGGTGCGATAGCGCTCTCGCGGCACGGGACTCGCGCTCGAGGTGACCAATCTCCCAATAAAATACACCCTTCCATTCTTCGGTCCTTCCTGCGATAGTAGTTCAGCGCCTTTGGAAAGTTTCCATCTTCAAAAGCGCAAAAATAATAATAAATAGAACAATGCTTGTTTAAAGGGAAAACTTCGGTTTTCCCTTTTTCTTGGGAAAGTCGTCCTCCGCGCAGTCTGAGTTAATTATCCATACACCGTTCCTCCAAAGGCGCTTGCTTTGAGCCATCAAACAACACAATCGATGGGTTTCAATCGAAGCGACATCAACACGAATGCACTCAAGGTGACCCAAAGGCTCTCGGAAGGCGGCTTTACAGCTTACTTGGTCGGGGGCTGCGTTCGAGATTTGCTGCTCGATCGACAACCTAAGGATTTCGACGTCGCAACCAACGCAACACCGCAACAGGTCCATCGACTGTTCAGAAATTCCCGAATCATCGGTCGACGTTTTCAGATCGTCCACGTGCGATTCGGGCGAGAGATTATTGAGGTTTCAACATTTAGAGCCCAACACGATCAAAACCAATCTTCAGAAGCTGGCCACATTCTCAATGACAACGTTTTTGGTAGTTTCGAGGACGATGCGGTGCGCCGAGACTTCACCATTAATGCGCTCTATTATTGTCCAGGCAAAGACCAAGTGCTCGATCCGACAGGATTGGGACTCAATGATCTCCAAAAAAAGCGATTGGTGTTGATCGGCGACCCAGCGACCCGATTCCGTGAAGATCCAGTTCGTATGCTCCGCGCGATTCGATTTAAGGCAAAGCTAGACTTCTCGATCAGTCAAAAGCTGGAGCGAACCATTCAGAGTAAAGCAGCTTTGATGGCCGAAATCCCTCCTGCTCGCTTGTTTGAAGAGGTGCTCAAACTCTTGATGGCTGGAAGGGCCAAGAAAACGTATCAAGCTCTGAAACATTACCAATTGATCGAAACGCTTTTTCCAAACGTTGCTGCTTCGGGCCCCAATCAAACCCTGATTGAACTCGCACTTGAATCAACGGACCGACGGATTGAAAACGGGCAACCCGTAACACCGGCTTTTTTGTTTGCGGCCTTGCTTTGGGACCCGGTCGCGCAACGCCATAACCAGCTCACAGAAAACGACGGCCTTTCTCGGGCCGATGGTTGGGTCGCTGCCGGAGATCAGATTGTTGCGCAACAGCAATCCACACTCTCGATCCCGAGGCGTTTCTCTGGTCCAGCAAAGGATATCTGGTGCCTTCAGGATCGTTTTGAGGCACGGCAAGGTAAACGACCTTTTAGAATGCTCGCACACAAACGTTTTCGAGCAGCGTACGATTTTCTACTGCTAAGACGGGACAGCGGCGAGCCCTTAGGCGCCCTTTGCGATTGGTGGACCGAGTTCCAGACCGCCGATGACGTTCAAAAACAAACCATGATCGACTCGGCACGCCCCAACCGAAAACGAAAACCCAAGCGCAAACCGAAAGCAAAATGACGTCTCCTGATTGACGGAATCGTTTCTCATCTCGGAAGATGATCGCCGTTATCGAACCCAAGGAGGTTTTACCGGGCAACACATTGTGGCACCCTTGTAGCTTCAAAATCAGCAGCAGATGCCCATGAACGACGAGAAAATTTACCCGCCATCAGACTCCGTGAAAATGCGGGCACATCTGGATCGTGACCAGTACGAGGCCCTCTATCAGGAATCCATCAAGGCACCGGAGTCTTTCTGGCCGAAGATGGCCAACGACTTTATCAGTTGGTCACAACCCTGGCATACGTTAACAGAATCAAATCTCAATCAAGGCGAAGCCGCCTGGTTCGTAGGGGGTCAGCTTAACGCGTGTTACAACTGCGTTGATCGCCACCTAGCCAGCCGAGCTGATCAAACTGCGATCATTTGGGAGGGCGATGACCCCACTCAGCAAGACCACATCAGCTTTCGCGAACTTCACCAGCGGATTTGTCGGCTAGCCAATCTGCTAATTGAGCGCGGCGTTAACAAGGGTGACCGGGTCTGTCTGTATATGCCAATGATCCCAGAGGCCGCCTATGCGATGTTAGCTTGTGCCCGCATCGGCGCCATCCACAGTGTGGTTTTTGGTGGCTTTTCACCTCAGGCACTACAAGATCGCATCCTCGACTCAGATTGCCAAACCGTCATCACCGCTGATGAAGGCGTGCGAGCCGGTAAATCGATCCCGCTCAAGGAAAACACAGACAAAGCACTCGAAGCCTGCCCTAACGTGCATACGGTCTTAGTGGTCCGTCATGCCAATGCAGACGTCAATATGCAGGCAGAACGCGACATTTGGTATAACGATGCTGTGGAAACTCAGTCTGAGGATTGCGCCGTCACGCCGATGGATAGCGAAGACCCGCTCTTTATTCTCTACACATCCGGATCCACCGGGAAACCGAAAGGGGTTTTACACACCACCGGGGGCTATCTGCTCCATGCTGCTATGACCCACCGTTATGTGTTTGATTACCATGACGGTGACATCTATTGGTGCACAGCGGATGTGGGTTGGGTGACAGGACATACCTACATCGTCTACGGTCCTCTCGCCAATGGTGCTACAACCCTGATGTTCGAGGGCGTCCCCAATTATCCAGATGCTTCTCGTTGTTGGCAGATCGTCGATAAGCACCAGGTCAACATTTTTTACACCGCTCCAACCGCGCTTCGTTCACTCATGGGGCAAGGTGATGACTACGTCCAACGATGCGACCGCAGCAGCCTCAGACTGCTTGGCTCGGTGGGTGAGCCTATCAATCCAGAGGCCTGGGAGTGGTACTACAAAATCGTCGGTGACTCGCGCTGTCCAATCGTTGATACCTGGTGGCAAACAGAGACTGGCGGGATCATGATCACGCCTTTACCTGGCGCCATCGATATGAAACCAGGATCCGCAACACTGCCTTTTTTCGGTGTGGAACCCGTGTTACTGGATCCTGATGGCAATGTCTTAGAGGGTGCGGCATCGGGCAATCTGGCAATCAAAAGCTCATGGCCCAGTCAAATCAGGTCGGTATTTGGAGATCACCCGCGTTGCATCGAAACTTATTACACGACCTATCCAGGCTATTATTTCACCGGGGATGGTGCCCGCAGGGACGAAGCAGGATACTTTTGGATCACCGGTCGTGTCGACGATGTTCTCAACGTCTCTGGACATCGAATGGGCACCGCTGAAGTTGAAAGTGCGCTGGTCTTACATGAGGCTGTCGCAGAGGCTGCTGTCGTTGGCTATCCTCATCCCATCAAAGGACAAGGGATCTACGCCTACGTTACGCTGATGGCGGGCGTGGAGGGTAACGATGCGCTAAAGCAGGCGCTTGAAGCCTTGATCAGAGCAGAAATTGGCGCCATTGCGAAACCAGATATTCTGCAATGGGCACCAGCGCTACCGAAGACACGATCGGGAAAGATCATGCGCCGGATCTTAAGAAAAATTGCAGAAAATGAGCTCGATCAACTCGGTGACACATCGACCCTGGCTGATCCCAATGTCGTTGCAGACCTGATTGCCCATTCACCTCAAACCGAGTCCTGAAACTCGAGCCAGTTCTCTAGAACCGGCTCGGGTTTCGAGCGCCCCCTTTACGAGGCTTTGTCAGACGCCTCGTCAGACTCTGAGGCACCGTCGGTTTCGCTCGGTTCCTCTGCGCTAGGGTCAGGGGTCTCTGGGGCGGTTTCCTCTGCAGCACGCTCCTGGGAGTCTTCAGTGGCTGTCGTGGCCTCCGCTGATTCTGCAACCGCTTCGGATTCTGCCGGTGTTTCAGCGGACGCTGATTCGCTCGCTTGCGACTCACTGCTCTCATCATCTGCAGATTCATCTTCAGAGGTTTCCGGAACTTCCTTCATCGACAGCTTGATTCGACCGCGCTCGACATCCAGAACGATCACCTTGACCATCTGGCCTTCAGACAGGTAGTCGGTGACTTTTTCTACTCGCTCGCTTGCGATCTGCGAAATGTGCACAAGCCCATCTTTACCGGGCAGGATATTCACGAACGCACCAAAGTCAGCGATCTTAACCACCTTGCCTTCATAGATCTGGCCGACCTCAGCTTCGGCGACAATCCCTTCGATCATCTTGACTGCCGCATCTCGAGATTCAACACCTTCACCAAATATGGTGATTGTGCCATCGTCTTCGATATCAACTGATGCGCCGGTCTCTTCGGTTATACCCCGGATTGTAGCGCCACCCTTACCAATCACGTCTCGAATTTTATCTGAATCGACTTTCATCGTGACCATGGCAGGCGCGTTATCCGAAACAGAAGCCCGTGATTGACCGATCACCTTGTTCATTTCGCCCAAAATATGGAGCCTTGCGGATCTTGCCTGCTCCAATGCGGTTTCCATGATCTGCTCGGTAATGCCTTGGATCTTAATATCCATTTGCAAAGCTGTTACACCAGTTTCGGTACCGGCAACTTTAAAGTCCATATCGCCGAGGTGGTCTTCATCCCCTAGAATGTCGGTGAGTACCGCAAATCCATCGTCTTCCTTGACCAGCCCCATCGCAACACCGGCAACTGGCGCCTTCAGAGGCACACCCGCATCCATGAGCGCTAAACTTGCGCCACACACCGAGGCCATCGATGACGAGCCGTTAGATTCAGTAATTTCAGAAACAACCCGGACTGTGTAGGGCCAGTCCTCATAGCTCGGTAGAACCGCCGCGACCCCACGGCGGGCCAAACGTCCGTGGCCAATCTCTCGCCGCTTTGGCCCCCCAGAGAAGCCGGTCTCGCCGACACTGTAATGTGGGAAATTGTAATGGAGCATGAAGTGATCTCGATAAGATCCTTGGAGTGCGTCGATGATCGCAGCGTCTCTAGCTGAGCCCAAGGTGGTCGTTACCAGCGCTTGGGTCTCGCCCCGGGTAAACAGCGCCGAACCGTGGGTTTTAGCCAACATGCCCACTTCAACTGCAATGGCTCGTACTGTTTTTGTATCACGGCCGTCGATTCGGGGTTCCCCGGCAATGATCGCGCGGCGAACCGTCTTTTTCTCAATGCTGCCGAAAATTGCACTGACGTCATCAGCCGAAGGGCCGCCCTCCTGAACGAATGCCTCGATCGCTTCGTCACGAAGTGCCTGCAGCGCGTCCTGTCGACTCATTTTCTCGTTAATGCGATAGGCTTCACCGATTTTTTCGGCACTCAAGGTCGACATTTTCTCAACCAGCTCAGCATCAGCTTCAGCGCGGGTCCAATCCCAATGGGTGACGCCGACTTCTTCGCAAAGCTCCTGTACCGCTTTCACGACAACCTGCATCTCTTGATGCGCGTAGAGCACAGCACCGAGCATTTGATCTTCTGTAAGCTCTTTCGCTTCAGACTCCACCATCAACACGGCTGACTCTGTGCCCGCAACCACCATATCTAGATGAGATTCTGCGAGTGCTTCATACCCCGGGTTCAGCAAATATCCATCTCGGGTAAAGCCCACGCGTGCCGCTCCGATCGGCCCTGCAAAGGGAATTCCAGACAGACTCAAAGCCGCCGATACACCAATCATGGCCGGAATGTCCGAATCCATATCTTTTTCTGCCGAAACCACCTGACAGGTCACTTGAACCTCGTTCATAAACCCTTTTGGGAATAGGGGTCTAATCGGACGGTCGATCAACCGTGAGGTCAGGGTTTCTTTCTCCGAAGGGCGTCCCTCTCGCTTGAAAAAGCCACCCGGGATCTTACCGGCTGAATAGGTTTTCTCTTCGTAGTTTACGGTTAACGGAAAGAAGCTCTGATGAGGATTGGCTTCCTTGCGTCCCACTACCGCCACCAGAACAGCCGTTTCCCCGACGGAGACCAGGACCGATGCAGTGGCCTGTCGTGCAACACGACCGGTTTCTATGGTGACTTCCTGGTCACCATACATAAATTTTTTTCTAACTGGATTCACATTTTTCTCCATTCATTCTGGACTGATTTATCGACGTAGGCCTAAACGCTTAATCAATTGGGCGTATCGATCTGTATTCTTACTTTTTAAATAATTTAAGAGCTTTCTTCTTTGACTGACCATCCTGAGGAGCCCGATTCGGGAATGATGATCCTGCTTGTGACTTTGAAAATGCCCTTGCAGTTTTTCTATATTGGCAGTCAATAACGCGACCTGCACTTCAGGCGATCCTGTATCGGACTCTCCGGTACCGTAATCTTTGACGATCGCCGCCTTTTCTTCGTTTGATAAAGCCATGAGGCCTCCTTTTATTAATATGCTGTTGCCACTCGACAACTTTTCTTATTCAGGCTTATCCGCGCATATTTGCAGGTAACCTGGGTTTAACGCGTCGCGACCAACCGGCGCGGCGCTATTCTGCCATCGTCGAGAATACTCCCAACGCCAACAAAATTTCTGACTTCATCAGTCTCGGCATAGACTGCGACCATTCCTTCCCCTGACACCCCGGCAATCTGTACCGCTTGCCCTTGCAGAAAGTAGCTGGCGGTAAGGTCCGTCATCTCAACCTCTGGGTAGTCATCCACTGCCGCCGACACTGGGAGCAAAACCCCATCGAGCCCCTCAGTTGCATTTTCTATCTTGATATCATCAAGCTCTTCTAACGAATAACTCTCTTCTATCTCAAAAGGCCCCGCTTGCCGTCGCCTCAAGGCAACAACATGGGCGCCACAGCCAATGGCTGCACCAAGATCCTCGGCGAGGGTCCTCACATAGGTCCCTTTACTGCAAACAAGATCTATCACCCAGGTATCATTGGTTTGCTCAAGGAGGGTCAGGCTAAAAATCGTTACAGGGCGGGCCTTCCTTTCAATTTCTATCCCCTGCCTCGCCAATTTATAGAGCGGCTGACCATCCACCTTTAACGCCGAATACATCGATGGGATCTGCTCAATGTCGCCCCTGAACCGGTCGAGATAGTGCTCCGCCTCGACCTTACTCATTTCGGGTACCGGCTGAGTCGCGACACACTCGCCTTCACTGTCGCCTGTCGTAGTTTGCTCGCCAAGCCGAATCGTCGCGACGTAACTCTTATCAGCTTCCAACAAAAACTGTGAAAACTTTGTCGCTTCCCCGAAGCAGATGGGCAAGACCCCTGTCGCTATCGGATCAAGGCTCCCAGTATGCCCGGCTTTGGCGGCACCAAATAGGTGTTTCACCCTTTGGAGCGCGCCATTTGACGTTATTCCGGCTGGTTTGTCCAGCAGCAATATCCCATCCACTGGACGCCCTTTGCGCCTACTCCTGCCCATAGGGCTCATCATTTTGACGATCACCCGCGGTGCGATGTCCGGCCAGGGCAGTGTCAATCTTTTGCCCCTCAACAAGGCTTGAGTCAAACCTGAATCGCAATTTTGGTGTGATACGGGTACTCAACTCAGAGGCCAATTGCTTTCTCAAAAAACTGCTCGCATTGCTCAAAAGGAGCTGCGTCTGTTCGGCGTGCTCATCGGGGAATACCGAAAAAAAGACATCGGCGTAGGCGAGATCCTTAGTCACCCGAACCTCGTTAATCGTGAGCATCCCCAACCTAGGATCTTTCAATTCCTTGTGTATCAAAACCGCGAGGATTTTCTGGATTTGCTCGGCAACCCGGTCGGTGCGTTTGTATTGGGCCTGCATGGGGTGATCGCCAGCAGCCTAGAGCTGCCGAGCAACCTCCCGAGTATCAAACACTTCGATCTGGTCGTTGACGCGAACATCATTATAGTTTTTGACGCCAATGCCGCATTCAGTCCCGTTACGTGCGGACTCAACCTCATCTTTAAAGTGTCTGAGGCTCTCAAGCTCGCCTTCGTAGATCACGACGTTGTCCCGTAATACACGAATGTTCTTGCTCCGGTGGACGGTTCCTTCTATCACCATGCAACCTGCGATCGATCCAAATTTCTTACTATCGAAGACATCTCTCACTTCCGCGATGCCGACGATGTCCTCTCGAACCTCGGGTGCCAGCATGCCGCTCAAGGCCGCTTTCACGTCATCAACAAGGTCATAGATCACTTTGTAATACCTGAGATCTATAGACTCTGCCTCAACGATTCGCTTCGCGGAAGTTTCTGCACGAACATTAAACCCAAAAATCACCGCTTGAGAGGTCAGAGCATAGTTGACGTCGGTTTCGGTTAACCCCCCAACGCCGGAGGAAACGACGTTCACCTGAACCTCATCATTACCCAGCTCTTTTAAAGCCGAGACAATCGCTTCAAGCGATCCTCGCACATCGGCTTTAACGACAATATTCAATGATTGGACACTTTGGCTGCCAAAGTTTTCCAACAAATTGTCCAGAGAAACCGTCGGTGTCGCCAGCCGTTCCGTCTTTAGCTTCTCACGCCTAAATTCGGCAACTTCACGGGCACCTTTTTCGTCTTTTGTGACCGTGAAAGGATCCCCCGCTCCGGGCGTTCCGTCTAAGCCCAAAATTGAGACCGGCGTTGCAGGACCTGCGAATTCGAGCTTCTGGCCCTGCTCATTAGTGACGGCGCGAACTCGACCGTAATTCTCGCCTGCCACAACGATATCGCCGCGTTTGAGCGTTCCATTTTGGACCAGCAAGGTCGCAACAGAGCCTTTCCCTTTGTCCAACCTTGACTCGATCACAACGCCCTGCGCGGGACCGTCTTGGACCGCCTTTAATTCTAGCAATTCAGCCTGAAGCAGTACTGCTTCCAGCAGGGCATCGACCCCTTCACCGGTTAACGCGGAGACTGGGATAAACTGTGTATCACCACCCCAATCCTCAGGAATCACTTCCTTGGCAGCCAATTCACTCTTAGCTCGCTCAGGGTCTGCGCCCTCTTTGTCGATTTTGTTCACTGCAACCACTAAAGGTACTCCAGCATTGCGAGCGTGCAATACCGCCTCTTCAGTTTGCGGCATCACCCCATCATCCGCGGCCACCACTAAGATCACGATATCGGTCGCGCTCGCGCCACGCGCGCGCATGGCCGTAAACGCAGCATGCCCGGGCGTATCAATAAAGCAGATTTCCCCTTGTGCGGTCTGGACCCTATAAGCGCCGATATGCTGCGTGATTCCGCCAGCCTCGCCATCGGCGACTTGGGCATTTCGAATGTAATCTAGGAGTGATGTCTTGCCATGGTCAACATGGCCCATCACGGTCACAACCGGGGAACGGGGCTCAGGCTCAGCCTCGTAGACCAACCCTTCAACCAGAGAAGTCTCGAGCTCATTGGCGTCGACTATTTTTACAGCATGGCCAAATTCCTCGACCACGAGGGTCGCTGTCTCTTGATCAACCGTGGCATTGACGTTCGCCATGACGCCAAGACCCATCAAGTATTTGATCACTTCGTTGGCTTTGATCGACATGCGTTGCGACAGCTGAGAGACGGTAATCGACTCGCCGATTTCAACCTCTCTGACTTGATCGGTCGTAGGGGCCTTAAACTGATGCCGAGGGCCCGCTTTTGGTACAGCAGCGCGCTTAGAACGCGCAACACCCGTAAGCCCCAGGGTGGTCGGCGCAAGCTCATCATCTAAAGCCGTTTCAGGGGCAATCAATATCTCATCGACTTCCTCGACCAGCAATTCTTCAACACGTTTTTTACGATTACCGTGCTTAGCTTTCTTCTGTTGAATCTCGTCGATATCAATTTCTTTGCGATCACGCTTGTCTTTTCTTGATGTTGATTTATCGTCGGTGTCTTTTGCAGAATCGGTTTTATTGGCCTTTGCACGCTGAGCTTCAGCAGCCTGTTTGGCCTTTTCAGCTTCTTCTGCAGCAGCCTTAGCTTCTCGCTCTTGTTGTGCCACTCGCTTTTCTTCGGCTTCCTGCTCGGCGGCTAAGTGGGCCGCACGGCGTATTGCCTCAGGATCTAGAGGCTTGCTAGCAGCCGCCGGCGCTTCTTGGGGCACAGCCTTTGGCGCTTCGCTTTCGGGTACAGCCGTTTCTGGTTGTGGTGGCAAAGCCTCTTCAACCGGTTCAGAAGCCTCTGCGGCCTCATCTCGTCGGACATAGGTCCGCTTCTTACGAACCTCCACATTCACTGTGCGGCCACGCCCGGCACTGCCGCCGGCCTTGATGGTGCTGAGGGTTCTTCGCTTGAGGGTAATCTTTTTAGGCCCGTCAGTCTCTTCGCCATGGCTTTTTTTCAAGAAGGCCAACAAAGATTCTTTCTGCGTCTCTTGCACCACATCCGATTCAGCGGTTTGTGGTAGTCCTGCTTCCTGCATTTGCTGCAGCAAACGGTCAACAGGCGTTCCTACTGCTTCAGCCAGTTGCTTCACCGTTGTCTCAGCCATACTCAGTTCCCCTTGTTACCTTCGCCGATTTTGATCTACTCAAACCAAGGCGCGCGAGCGGTCATAATGATCTCACCAGCGAGCGCTTCAGTCATCGACTCAATGTCCATCAAATCGTCAATTGCCTGTTCCGCTAAATCTTCCATGGTGATGATCCCAATCTCCGCTAGATCATAGGCAAGCTTCTTAGTCATACCTTCCATGGTCAATAAATCTTCTGCCGGTTCTTGAGATGAGCGGTTCGTTTCACCAACCAACTCCATCGTTGTCAGTGTATTACGCGCCCGACTTCTCAATTCTTCGACAATCTCTAAATCAAAACCTTCAATCGCAACCATTTCATCAATCGGCACGTAGGCAATCTCTTCAAGACTGGTGAAGCCCTCTTCGAGTAGTACCACTGCAACATCCTCATCGACGTCTAGTTGTTCCATAAACTGGGTCACCACCGTGCCTGCTTCTTGCTCCTGCTTCTCCGCCGCTTCTTCTTCGGTCATGATGTTCAGAATCCAGCCTGTCAATTCACTGGCCAATTTAACATTCTGTCCACCACGACCGATCGCTTGCGCCAAATTATCCTCAGAAACTGCAATATCCATACTGTGGGTTTCTTCATCAACAACAATCGACACCACTTCTGCCGGCGCCATCGCGTTGATCGCCAGCTGAGCAATATTGTCATCCCAAAGAACGATGTCGATTCGCTCATTGCCGAGTTCTCCCGACACAGCTTGTACTCTAGAGCCTCGCATGCCCACACAAGCCCCTACGGGGTCGATTCGCCCGTCGTTGGTTTTGACCGCAATTTTGGCTCGCGAGCCTGGGTCTCTGGCAGCAGCCAAAATTTCAATAACACCATCAGCGACTTCTGGCACTTCTATTTTGAAAAGCTCAGTCAGCACATGAGACGATGTTCGCGTCATCGCCAATTGCGGGCCACGGGCCTCTGGACGGACTTCTTTGAGCAACGCTCGGAGTCGATCACCGATCCTGAATGTTTCTCTCGGCACCCACTCTTCTCTTGGCAGAATCGCTTCAGCATTATTTCCGAGATCAACGATCACCGCCTCACGGGTCACTTTTTTAACCTGCCCGTTCAGCAGTTCGCCGATTCGATCGCGGTAGGCCTCGACGACCTGTGCCCGTTCAGCCTCTCGAACTTTTTGGACAATCACTTGTTTGGCCGTCTGAGCAGCGATTCGCCCGAATTCTACGGATTCGATGGGTATTTCATAGACAGCGCCTGCTACCAGGTCTGCTTGCTGTTCTACCGCTTGCGCAACCGTCATCTGCGCATCAGGAAATTCAAGCTCCTCATCCTCAGTCAACACCGTCCATCGCCGAAAAGAATCGTAGAGTCCTGTCTCACGATCGATCGCTACTCGAATATCTGATTCTTCGGAGTAACGTTTTTTTGTTGCTGTCGCGAGGGCTACCTCCAATGCATCAAAAATGATTTCTTCCGAAACACCTTTTTCATTAGAAACTGATTCAACGACTAAAAGAATTTCTTTACTCATGACTCCATCTCATCTGTACGCGAGATCGCTCTCGCCATTACACTTAAACGACCACTCGCGCTCGTTCGATACTGTCAAAGGGAAGTAACACCTCTTGCGTATCGTCGACCCTGAGGACAACGTCATCGTTTTCAAGACCACTTAAAATACCTTTAAACTTTCTTTGACCTTCAAACGCGCTCCGCAAGGTCACTTGAATTTTGGCTCCTTTACACTGCTCATAATGGGCCGCTTTGAATAACCGACGGTCTATTCCAGGAGATGAAACCTCTAGGACGTACTCGCCAGGTATCGGGTCTTCGACATCGAATAAACTACTCACCTGCCGACTCACACCAGCGCAATCATCCACATTAATGCCTTGCTCAGAATCGATATAGATCTTCAGCGTCATCCTGCGACCCTGATTTACCGTCTCGATACCCCACAACTGGCATCCTAGCGCCAGCACTACTGGCTCGATCAATGTCTCTAGGCCCTTCTCCCCCATGCCACCAAAATTCTCCTAAAAAAAATGGGCACAACTGCCCACTTTAAATTGCCGAACCAACATCGGCCCAATGTTCGTTTCTGAAGCCCTGGCCAAAACCCACGGCACCTGAAACAAAAAGCCCCAAGATAGGGGCTTTCCTTAAAGTGGTAGCGGGGGCAGGATTTGAACCCGCGACCTACGGGTTATGAGCCCGTCGAGCTACCAGACTGCTCCACCCCGCAACAACAAGGACGGCGATTATAAGATCACCGTCCCCTCTGGGTCAACCTAAATTAAGCGGGAGAACCCCTTCCAGACGGACTAACCGTATCCTGAAAGAGTCTGCAAAAATAGTCACTTTGCATTGAATTGGTGCCGAAGAGAGGACTTGAACCTCCACGGGGTTTCCCCCACTACCCCCTCAAGGTAGCGTGTCTACCAATTCCACCACTTCGGCTAAAAGGTCTAAAGCTCTGGTATCTCAGAGTTGTCTTGTTCATCAGGGGCAATTGAAACTGGCGCGACTTCTACCGCTTCAATCTGAGGGATTCCCTGAATCATAACGGCCTCTGAACGCTGCTTAGCAACGTAGGCTAATCCAAAACTGGTTACAAAAAACGCCACCGCGATCCAAGTTGTCAGGCGCGTTAAAAAGTTACCTGCTCCACCGCTGCCAAAAACAGTATTCGACGCACCACCGCCAAATCCTGAGCCCATGTCTGCGCCTTTGCCTTGCTGGATCAAAACCAGTCCAATAACAGCCAATGCTGCGATGACGTGGACGATCAGCACCAGCTGTTCAAATAAGTCTAAATCCATTTCCTCGTCCTACCTTTGTTGTTGAGGCCGCTGATTTTAGTTGTGTGTGGCTGCTGCATTAGCGCATAACGCGCTAAAGCCTTGAGCAGACAAAGAGGCGCCACCGACTAGCACCCCATCGATATCAGGCATCGACATCAAAGCAGCCACATTATCCTCTTTGACACTGCCTCCATACAAGACCTTGTCTAAACGAAATCCCCTTTTCTGAGCCGTGTCTCTGAGTACCGCGTGCACGGCTTGCGCCATCTCCGGCGTCGCTTCTGCACCTGTTCCAATTGCCCAGATCGGCTCGTAAGCGATAATCAATCTCTCAGCACCCCGGGGGATACCTGCAAGCAAGACCTCCAGCTGCTGGCACACCACCGCTTCAGTCCGTTCCGCCTGCCGAGCTTCCAGACTTTCGCCAACGCACACAATGGGGCTTAACCCTGCTCGAAAGCAAGCATTCGCTTTTTTGGCGACAATCTCATCGCTCTCCGCAAAATACTCTCGCCGCTCTGAGTGCCCTACAATACTGTGCGATGCACCCATCTGGGCTATCATTTCCGCACTCAACTCACCCGTATAGGCACCAGATTCAAGCCAATGGACATCCTGGCTTGCCCACCTGATCCCGTCTTGCAACAACGCTCGCGCAAGCGACATATGGATCGCGGGGAGAGCCAGCACCACATCGACTGATCCTTGGCGATCAACCAGCGCTTCCGCAACATCTCGCAACAGCGCCTCGGATCCGTTCATTTTCCAATTTGCAACGATCAATGGCGCCGTCATATCCTATCCCTATCCGGCATCTTCGACTAAATGGCCTGTGTATGGCTTTGGCTGTTAACGACTCTCTTACGACATCTACACCGGGCGCGAATCTTAACGAACCTCCAATTAAGTTTCAATGCGGAACAGAACCCACAACTTGGGCCAGCTCTTCCGCAAAGCGCTTCACCTGTTCTGAATGTCTGCCTTCAACCATGACCCGCAGAACCGGTTCGGTACCGGACGGCCGCAACAGCACCCGACCTTCAGCGCCCAGGGCCTGCTCAACCTCTGCTACCGCCTCCAAGACTGGCTCCGCCTGCATTGCACCCGGCGATACATCTTTGACGTTGATCATGGTCTGCGGATATTTATCCATCACACTGACCAAATGACGCAGTGTCTTTCCAGAACCCACAATCGCAACCAGCACTTGCAGCGCTGAGACCACACCATCTCCTGTGGTTGTTTGATCAAGGCATAGGATATGCCCTGAACCTTCACCACCCAGCGCCCAATCACGCTGGACCAGATCCGCTAGAACATGTCGATCACCCACAGCCGATCGCACAAAATCAATATTGTGGTGCTTGAGAGCAACTTCCAAACCAAGGTTGCTCATTAAAGTCCCAACCACGCCCCCTCTCAGGTCCCCTTTTGCCTGTCGATACAGTGCAATAACAAGGAGTAGCTCATCACCGTCGACAATGTTCCCTGCATCATCCACCATGACCAGTCGGTCTCCATCACCGTCGAGTGCGATCCCTAAATCCGCCGCTTCTAGAACCACTCGCTGAGCCAGGGCCGCCGGATCTGTCGCCCCTACGCCCTCATTGATGTTCAACCCGTCTGGGCTGCAGCCCATCGTAATCACTGTTGCGCCAAGCTCTCGAAAAACGCTGGGCGCCACCTTGTAGGCGGCCCCATGAGCGCAATCGACCACTATTTTAAAACCTTTCAAGTTCATCGATTTAGGAAAGGTGTTTTTGCAAAATTCAACGTAACGGCCAACAGCGTCGGTCATGCGCTCTGCCTTGCCTAAATGCTGGGAGGCAACCGTTGTCATCGGTGCGTCGATCAAACGCTCAATTTCCATCTCGACTGAGTCAGGCAACTTACGACCTTCTCCTGAGAAAAATTTGATCCCATTGTCCGAGTAGGGATTATGAGACGCACTGATCACGATACCCGCTTGCGCAGAGACCGCGCGCGTCAAGTAAGCGACTGCGGGGGTGGGCATCGGGCCAAGCATCACAATATTGACGCCGGCTGAGGCAAGACCTGCCTCAAGCGCTGATTCGAACAGATAACCCGAGATACGGGTATCTTTTCCTATTAAGATCGTCCCCCCTTGTGATTCTGAGAAAACAACACCGGCCGCCCATCCCAATTTGAGCACAAACTCAGCAGTGATGGGGTGGGCTCCTACGGGCCCTCGAATACCGTCGGTACCGAAATACTTAGGTGCCATCTCTTTCTTTCCTCTCATCATAAATCGCTTTCCAGACCGCCAAAGCACTCACCGTCGCTCCGACATCATGAACGCGAATCAGGCTGGCACCGGCGGCAACCGCAGCTAAAGCACCGGCAACCGACGCACTAAGAATATCATCAGTCACAGTTCGAAGGCTGCTTTTTCGTGAGAGGCCGATCATCAGTGGACGATCGAATACACTAAACTCTGACAATCCCCTGATCAGCTCGAAATTTTGATCCGGGGTTTTCCCAAATCCAAAACCGGGATCCAGAATCAATCGCTCGCGGTTGATACCACCCAACTCCAGGGCTTGGATCCGCTCAGAAAAAAAATCATTAATCTCGCCGAATAAATCTTGGTAGCGCGGCGCGATCTGCATATTCTCGGGTGTCCCCTGCATATGCATCAGCGCCACAAAGGCGAAATCCCCTACAGCGGCCACTGCCCCAGGCAAAGTTAGCGCTCGAACATCGTTGATCATGGCGACCTCTAGAGACGCAGCAGCGCTGATCACTTCAGGGGTTGAACTATCGATAGAAATGGGGACATCGAACCGAGCTTGGACACCGTCGAGAATCGGCAGCACTCGGTCTAGCTCTTCTTGCTGGCTGGGGCGGCGCGCGCCGGGTCGGGTCGACTCACCGCCAATATCAATGATATCGGCGCCGCCCTGAATCATCGCATCGGTTTGGCGCAGCGCCGCTTCGAGACTTTGAAACTGTCCTCCGTCAGAGAAGGAGTCTGGGGTGACATTAAGTATCCCCATCACCAGCGGCTGGCGCTCGAATAACCGCCGGGATAGCGGATTTTCCTTCAATCGTTATGCACCGGAGGGGGCACCATCCAAATCACCCGCGTCATCGTCTGAAGCCACTGGATCCTCAAGGTCCGGGCCCTTTGAAGGTGCGTCATCATTCCAGTCCGAAGGGGGCTTCGGTGGGCGCCCTGCCATAATGTCGTCGATCTGGCTTTTATCAATCGTCTCGTACTCGAGCAGCGCCGCCGCCATCGCGTCGAGTTGCTCGCGATGATCGATTAAAATTGTGCGCGCTTTCGAGTAACACTGATCGATGATTTGCTTGATCTCATCGTCTATGATTTTCGCGGTCTCTCCGGAGACATTGGCCCGACTCGAACCCGCGGACTTACCCAAGAAGACCTCACTCTCTTCATCTTCGTACTGCAACGGACCTAATTTCTCCGAGAGACCCCATTTGGTGACCATGGATCGTGCCATCTTGGTAGCACGCTCGATGTCGTTGGACGCCCCGGTTGTGACGCCATCGAACCCTAAGGTGAGCTCTTCTGCGATGCGACCTCCGAATAGCCCACAGATTTGGCTCTCGATCAAACGCTTGCTCATCGAATATCGGTCTTCTTCGGGAAGAAACATGGTCACGCCCAAAGCGCGCCCGCGCGGAATGATCGAGACTTTATAGCTTGGGTCGTGTTCAGGCATCATGTACCCAACGATACAATGACCCGCCTCATGATAGGCTGTGTTTGTGCGCTCTTTTTCGTTCATCACCATGGTCTTGCGCTCTGCGCCCATCATGATCTTGTCTTTGGCTTGTTCAAAATGCCGCATCGCCACCAATCTCTGGTCCTGCCTTGCTGCAAAAAGGGCCGCTTCATTAACCACATTGGCCAAGTCAGCGCCAGAAAACCCTGGCGTCCCTCGAGCGATGTCCATTGCCACCACATCATCAGAAATCGGTACTTTGCGCATGTGAACCTTCAGCACCTGCTCTCGACCGCGGAGGTCTGGCAAGGGCACGACAACCTGTCGATCGAAACGACCAGGACGCAGCAGCGCCGGGTCTAAAACATCAGGTCGGTTGGTCGACGCAATCACAATGATCCCTTCGTTGCCATCAAAGCCATCCATCTCTACCAGAAGCTGGTTCAGCGTCTGCTCTCGCTCATCATGTCCGCCACCGAGACCTGCTCCTCGATGCCGGCCCACGGCGTCGATCTCATCAATAAAAATGATGCAAGGCGTCGCCTTTTTGGCCTGCTCGAACATGTCTCGAACACGGGAGGCCCCTACTCCTACGAACATCTCGACGAAGTCTGAACCAGAAATCGAGAAAAACGGCACCTTCGCTTCCCCTGCAATGGCCTTTGCAAGCAGGGTCTTTCCTGTCCCAGGAGAGCCCACCATCAATGTCCCTCGAGGAATTTTTCCGCCAAGTTTTTGAAACTTACTCGGCTCTCTCAAGAAATCGACGAGCTCTTTGACTTCTTCTTTCGCCTCGTCTACGCCTGCGACGTCGGCAAACGTTGTCTTAATTTGGTCTTCACCGAGGAGTTTTGCTTTGCTCTTGCCAAACGAAAGCGGACCGCCTTTACCGCTAGCGCCCCCTTGCATCTGCCGCATGAAAAACATGAAGACCGCGATAATCACGAGAATTGGGAAGCTAGCAACCAGCAATTGGGTCCATATGCTCTGCTGTTCGGGCCGCTCCCCTCGAAAACTCACATTGTGATCGAGCAGGTCATCGATTAACGCTTTATCGACGATCTGGGGCTGAACGGTCTCAAAAGAGATGCCGTCTGATCGTTCACCCCGAATGATCAGACCATCAATTTCTACAGAGCGAATCCGATTACCGTTGACGAGGTCAATGAACGTCGAATACTCGACTTCTTCTGGCGCTCGATCAACATTGAAATTTTGGAAGACTGTCAGCAAAACCGCCGCAATCACCAACCAAAGTAGCAGATTCTTTCCCATATCGTTCACAACTGTTCCTCTCTTAGTCGACTTCTGCAGCGCTGTTGTTGCCGCGTTCGCCCTTCTGCCTATTTCATTACCGCCTTGACCTCAATCAACCCGCTCGGGGGTTATTGACCGGCTCTTCCTAACCCTGCGAGATAGATTTCTCTCGAACGGCCCCGGGAGGCTTTGGGCTTTAGATTAACGTATTTCTTGTACTGATTACGAAATTGACTCCGCAAAGTATCAATTCCTTCCCCTTCAAAGGCCTTAACCAATAAATTACCCCCGGGTTTGAGCATTTTTTGAGCGAAATCCAGTGCTAACTCCACCAGATAAGCACTCCGAGGTAAATCAACCGCCTTCATACCACTTAAATTGGGGGCCATATCAGAAATTACAAGGTCCACCCGATCCTCACCCAGCCTTTCCAATAAATAGTCGAACACAGCGTCCTCCGTGAAATCCCCCGTAATGATCTCAACGCCTTCGATCGGCGCCATTTCGAGTATATCCAACGCAATCACTTGGCCCAGCGACCCCATGCGCGCACGAGCTACCTGGGACCACCCTCCGGGGGCTGAACCAAGATCAACAACGATCTGTCCCGGCTTTAAAAGTCCTAACCGATCATCGATCTCGAGGAGCTTGTACACTGCTCGAGATCGATATCCCTCGATCCGGGCTCTTTGGACAAATGGATCCTGCTCGTGTTCGGTCAACCAACGCTGACTCGTTTTTGATTTTTTCACACCCGACTGTCCTTCTTGACCTTGCCATGGCGTACAATCGATCTTTTTGGAACTTAAGAATGTACACCCAACAACAGAAAAAACAATTTAAAGGAATCGGACATCATCTCGACCCAGTTGTCACGATCGCCGCAAAGGGACTCTCTGAAAGTGTCTTAACTGAACTCGAGCGAGCCCTCGATGATCACGAACTGATTAAAGTTCGCTTTGTTCATGATCGTGAGACTCGAGCCACTTTGCTCGGGGCGCTGGTCGAATCGACCCAATGTGAGGTTATCCAAACCATTGGCGGCATTGCCCTCATCTTACGGCGATCAAAAACGCCGAACGCAGCGCTTTCAAATCTCCTCCGCCACCGCGCCTAAAACCTAGCGCACTACTGACCCGATGTTAACCTCGAAATCCCGCCCTTAGGATCCAGCGTTTGAGTGCTTGCCTAGGGTGAACTCAAATCACAAATGCTCAACTGAAAGGATCTCGTATTCGATTTTTCCAGAGGGGATCTGAATCAAAACCACATCATCGACCTGTTTACCTACTAAACTGCGCGCCACCGGCGAATAAATCGAAATCGTTCCTTGTTTGATATCGGCTTCGTCATCGCCAACGATTTTATAGGTTACTTCTTCATCTGACTCGACATTCAGTAATCGCACCGTCGTCCCGAAGATCACCCGCCCAGAGGGTGCAATCTCTTTGATGTTGATCACCTGCGCCGCGCCGAGCTTCGCTGCGATCTCTGATATCCTACCCTCAATATGGCCTTGCTCTTCTTTGGCATACTGAAACTCAGCATTTTCTCGCAAATCACCTTGTTCAAGCGCTGCGGAAATTTCTTGTACGATCCGGGGCCGTTCAACTGAAGTTAAACGCTTCAATTCATTTCTGAGGGCTTCGGCGCCCTCTTCCGTCATTGGAATCTTATCCATGGCTCACTGCCTTTAACTTTTTAAACGCCTTGCATCAAACGCGTCTTCGCGCTTCATCCGACGATTGCAGAGTGTAGTTCCTGTAAGCAGTATACTTCCATTTCCATCTTTTGACGCAAGGCCTCAATGCTGGCACGCCCCCCCGCCATCGTCGTGGTGTAGCAAACGTTATGCTGTAGCGCGTTCCGCCGGATCGCAAAAGAATCCTTGATTGCTTGTTTACCCTCAGTGGTGTTGATCACAAAAGTGATTTCGCCATTTTTAATGGCGTCGGTCACATTAGGACGACCTTCCATCACTTTGTTGATGACCTCAACCGGTAAACCCGCTGATTCAATCACGGCCGCGGTTCCTCGGGTCGCGCACAGCTTGAAACCTAGCGCCATTAAATCTCGAGCAATATCCACCAGCTGGTCCTTATCGGGATCCCGGACACTGAGGAAGACCCGACCCGTAGAAGGGATCTCATCATCCGCCGCCAGTTGTGACTTGCCGTAGGCTTCCCCAAAGGTTCGCCCAACACCCATCACCTCTCCGGTCGACTTCATCTCCGGGCCAAGAATTGGATCAACGCCCGGGAATTTTCCAAAAGGGAATACCGCCTCCTTCACATGATAAAAAGCGGGTTTAATTTGCTGAGTGAACCCTTGCGCTTTTAAGGAAGTGCCCGCCATACACCGAGCTGCGATCTTAGCCAAAGACTGACCGATGCACTTAGATACAAAAGGCACCGTCCTTGAGGCTCTCGGATTCACCTCGAGCACGAAGATTTGATCCCCCTGGACAGCTAGCTGAACATTCATAAGCCCGACCACACCCAGGGCCTTCGCCATCGCGACCACCTGCTGCTCGATTTCGTTAATCAATGCATCACTCAAGCTGTAGGGTGGAAGAGAGCACGCAGAATCTCCTGAATGAATACCCGCCTGTTCTATGTGCTGCATAATGGCGCCGAGCACCACATCATCGCCATCACACACGGCATCGACATCGACTTCGATGGCTTGATCCAAGAAACAATCCAACAAAACGGGGGAATCCGGAGTCACGACCACCGCGTTTTTGAGGTAATGAGACAATTCGCTGGCTTGATGCACAATCTCCATCGCGCGTCCGCCCAACACGTACGAAGGTCTCACAACCAACGGGTAGCCGATTTCATCAGCCTGCTCGAGCCCTTCAGCGACGGTTCGCACAATCCGGTTTGAGGGCTGCTTGAGGGACAGCCCGTTGAGCATTTGTTGAAAGCGCTCGCGATCTTCCGCCTGGTCAATTGCATCGGGTGAGGTTCCGATAATGGGCACACCTTCAGCCTCGAGCGCCTTAGCCAATTTTAAGGGCGTCTGGCCGCCAAATTGAACAATCACACCACGAGGCTTTTCAACGTCAACGATCGCCAAAACATCCTCTAAGGTAAGGGGTTCAAAATAAAGTCGATCGGAGGTGTCGAAGTCCGTGCTAACCGTCTCCGGATTACAGTTGACCATGATGGTTTCATAACCATCCTCACGCATAGCAAGCGCTGCATGCACACAACAATAATCAAACTCAATCCCCTGACCGATTCGATTCGGGCCGCCACCCAGCACCATAATCTTCTCACGCGAACTCGGTTCTGATTCGCAGACAGTTTCATACGTTGAATACATGTATGCAGTGGTTGCCGCAAATTCGGCTGCGCAGCTGTCGACGCGTTTGTAGACCGGTTTTACGCCCATAGAAAGCCGAGTGCTTCTCACCCGGCTCTCAGAAACATTCAAAAGATCGGCCAAACGACTGTCAGAGAACCCTTGACGCTTGAGGGATAAGAAATCCTCTTGTTTTAGATCCGAGAACGCTTTCTCCTCGAGACGACCCTCCTCGGCAATAATGTCCTCGATTTGAATCAAAAACCACGGATCGATGCAGGACAACTCGCAGACCGCTTCAAGACTAAGGCCCGCTCTAAAAGCTTCGCCAACATATAAAATGCGTTCTGCTCCAGGCACTCTCAGCTCTTGTTGAATGCGCTCCAGTCGATCGCCTTCCAAGTGATCCGCAATCGGTGAGAATCCATTGATGCCAACTTCCAACCCCCGCAGCGCCTTTTGGAGCGACTCCTGAAACGTTCTCCCCATGGCCATGACTTCACCAACGCTCTTCATCTGGGTGGTCAGGGTGTTATTGGCCTCGGGAAATTTCTCAAAAGTAAATCTCGGAACCTTCGTCACGATGTAATCAATGGCCGGCTCGAACGATGCGGGGGTAACCCCTCCGGTGATTTCGTTGGCCAGTTCAGGCAGCGTGTACCCAATCGCTAATTTGGTGGCGACTCTGGCAATCGGAAATCCGGTGGCCTTAGAGGCCAACGCAGATGATCTTGAAACCCGCGGGTTCATTTCAATGACGACCAATCGGCCATCCTTAGGATTCAACGCAAATTGGACATTGGAACCCCCGGTCTCAACCCCGATGGCTCGGAGCACATCAATCGATGCGTTTCGCATCACTTGATATTCCTTGTCGGTCAAAGTCTGGGCCGGCGCAATGGTGATTGAGTCGCCGGTGTGGACTCCCATTGGGTCGAAATTTTCGATCGAGCACACAATAATGCAGTTGTCCGCTCGGTCTCGCACAACTTCCATCTCAAACTCTTTCCAACCCAAAAGCGATTCATCAATCAGCAATTCATTGGTCGGAGACAGGTCAAGACCTCGGGTACAAATCTCTACAAACTCTTCAGCGTTATAGGCAATACCACCACCGCTTCCGCCCAGAGTAAAACTCGGCCGTATTACACAGGGGTAGCCCAACCTCGCTTGGACCTGCTTCGCTTCCTCTAGGGAATGCGCAATGCCGCTCCTCGGCGTTTCTAAACCGATCGATTTCATCACCTGATCAAACAACTGCCGATCTTCAGCCCGATCTATGGCCTCTTTAGTTGCGCCGATCAGAGCCACGTTATATTGCTCCAGCACCCCTTCCCGCGCCAAATCAAGCGCGCAATTGAGCGCGGTTTGCCCGCCCATCGTTGGCAGCAAGGCATCCGGGCGCTCTTTGGCTATGATGCGTGCGACCACTTCCCATGTCACCGGTTCAATATACGTTGCATCAGCCATTGCCGGGTCGGTCATGATTGTCGCAGGATTCGAATTGACGAGAATCACGCGATAGCCTTCTTCACGAAGGGCTTTGCAGGCCTGGGCTCCAGAGTAGTCGAACTCGCAGGCCTGGCCGATGACAATAGGTCCCGCTCCCACAATAAGTACACTTTTGATATCTGCTCGCTTGGGCATTTAACGTCTCCCCGCTGACATGCTGGAGATGAATTGATCAAAGAGCGGCGCCAGATCGTGTGGTCCTGGGCTGGCCTCGGGATGACCTTGGAATCCAAAAGCTGGGGCCGTTTTTACCTTAATCCCTTGAATTGTATTGTCGAATAAAGATCGATGGGTCACTTCTAGGGTCTCCGGAATCTGCGACTCATCCAGACAAAATCCGTGGTTTTGACTCGTAATCATAACAACGCCACTCTCCAAATCTTGGACGGGATGATTCGCGCCATGATGACCGTGGCCCATTTTCTGCGTTTTGCCGCCTGCGGCCAATCCCAGCAGTTGGTGTCCTAAACAAATGCCAAATAGCGGTATTTGTTCAGCCAAAAATCTCTGGATCGTCGTAATCGCATAGGTGCAGGGTTCAGGGTCACCGGGCCCGTTCGATAAAAAGATGCCATCAGGCGCCATCGCCAAGACCTCCTCTGGGGGCGTTGAAGCCGGCACCACTGTCATCTCACAACCGCGATCAACAAGCATGCGCAGGATATTGCGCTTTACACCAAAATCGTAAGCAACAACTTTGAATTGCGGGTCCACTCCCTCGAGCTTTTGCTGCTGTGCGTCCCAGGATCCATCAACCCAAGAATAGGGGTCTGGGGTGCTCACAACACCGGCCAAGTCCATATTTTTCAGTCCAGGGAAACCCCGCGCCGCAGCCAGGGCGGTCTGAACTGACCGCTCATCTAGGTTCTCATCTGCTATCAAACACCCATTTTGAGAACCATGGGTCCTGAGGACACGGGTCAGCGCCCGTGTATCAATATCAGAGATCGCCACCATGTCATGGCGGATTAAAAACTCAGGCAAAGACTCCTCTTTACGCCAGCTACTCGCTAATTTGGGTAGGTCACGAATGATCAGACCTGAGGCATGAACCCTTTCAGACTCGTAATCTTCGGCGTTACAACCTGTGTTACCAATATGGGGGTGGGTCAAGGTAATCATTTGTTGGGCGTATGAAGGATCGGTCAGAATTTCCTGATAACCCGTCATCGAAGTGTTAAACACCACTTCACCTGTTCGTTCTCCGAGTGCTCCGATAGACCGCCCGGAAAACACATCCCCGCTTTCAAGCGCTAATATCGCTTTCGCCGCCAAATTAAATCTCCCACCCTAGATTTATGGCCCAAAAAAAAGCGAGAAGGGCAATCCATTCTCGCTTTCTTGAAGGTTTTTAAGTCGTCATCTTAAGCGCGCATTCTAATTGAGAGGCGACCTTGATGCCAGCAATATCTGCAATCGCAGCCCTACTTTCCTTGGGAAACGCTTGATGCTTGATCACGCATTCCTAGGACATCTCGCATATCGAACAAACCTGGCGACGATTGCTGGCAGACCCACCTGCAGGCTCTCAGAGCGCCCTCGGCAAAGTTGAGGCGGCTATGCGCTCTGTGGGTCAATTCAATTCGCTCGCCAGCCATCGCGAATATCACATGGTGTTCGCCGACGACATCGCCGCCTCGGACTGCGTGCAAACCGATCTCCCCCTCCTGGCGCTGACCCACCAATCCTTGACGACCGTGCACGACCTGCGGCTGCGCCTGACCCGCTTTGACGGACTCAAGCAGCGCATAAGCTGTGCCTGAGGGCGCATCAACTTTTTGGTTATGGTGCATTTCGATGATTTCGACGTCCGCTTCGCCTCCAAAGCTCGTGCTCGCGCGCTCAACCAAATCCAGAAGCAGCGTTAAACCCACAGAATAATTGTGCGCGTGCACGACGGCTATCTTTTGCGCCGCCGATTGAACCCTCAGCATTTGATCCTCACCGAACCCTGTCGTTCCAACCACAACAGACTTATTGATTTCGACACACTCAGAGAGACGTTCAAGACTCGCGTCAGGGGTCGAAAAATCAATTAGCACGTCAAATTCTGGCAAACCCTCGATACTGTCTGAAATCGCCCCTGAAACCTTTGAAGACTGGCTCAATTCAGAGAGTTTCCTGCCAATAAGAAACGACCCTCGTTGCTCAATGCCGCCAACCAGGGCCAGTCCCTCGCTGACAGCGATTTGCTCGATGAGCGTTCGGCCCATCTTTCCGCCGACTCCCGCGATTGCGATTCTGACATCCATGCGCTTCTCCAAAGGTTTGAGGCCATGGTAGGCCCCACCACTAATCTCTCAAGGCATCGATGAATCGTTTGACCCCATTTAACCAGTGGGCTTGCTTGGGCGATTGTGACGCTTCTTGTTCACCGTCGAACTCTCGTAACAACGCCTTTTGGCGGTCGCTGAGTTTAACCGGTGTCTCCACAACGATTTTACAATAAAGATCCCCTAGGCCGCCGCCTCTAATCTGAGACATATCGACCCCCTTCCCTTTAAGCCGGAATAGTTTTCCAGTCTGGGTTTCTGGAGGCACTTTTAAACTCACTTTGCCTTCAAGGGTCGGCACTTCGAGCTGTTCACCCAGTGCTGCGCTGACAAAACTGATCGGTACTTCACAGTAGAGGTCTGGCCCTTCTCTCGAGAAGATCGGGTGCTCTTGCACGTTCATTTGAACATACAAATCCCCCGCAGGCCCTCCATTAACGCCAGCCTCTCCCTGCCCAGACAAACGAATCCGGTCACCGGTATCAACTCCAGGTGGTACTTTGACTGAAAGGGTCTTCTTTTCTTCAACCCGGCCCTGCCCTCGGCAGGGCTGACAGGGGTCAGTGATTACCTGGCCCTTACCTCGACATCGCGGGCAGGTTTGTTGCAGCGAAAAGAACCCTTGGCGAGCGGTGATTTGTCCCGAGCCACCGCACTGCACGCAGTCCATTGGCTTGGTCCCCGACTTTGCGCCCGATCCTAGGCAGGACATACACTCAACGAGCGTTGGGATTTTTATCTTTGGGTTCGTGCCCCTAACCGCTTCTTCTAGGGAAATATCCAGAATGTATTTAAGGTCCGAGCCGCGATGGACCTGACTCTGACCGCGACCACCGCTGAAAATATCCCCGAACACATCCTCAAAAATGGAACCAAAGCTGCCGCCGTTGCTAAAGCCACCGCCACCGCCGCCGCCCTCAAAGGCCGCGTGTCCAAATTGATCGTAGGTTCCTCGCTTTTGACCATCGAGCAGTATTTCTGCCGCTTCGCTGGCCTCTTTAAATTTCTCTTCGGCGGCCGCGTCCCCTTCGTTACGGTCGGGATGATACTTCATCGCCAGTCGGCGATAGGCCTTTTTTATTTCCTGCTCTGAGGCGCTTTGAGCAACGCCCAAAACCTCATAATAATCACGTTTAGACATA
>Ga0209631_10001262_pt1 | contig 32676 bp, 25 predicted proteins | sample COG_08_FD_184752 | JGI IMG/M metagenome (GOLD analysis project Ga0209631, IMG submission 184752) | Pelagic Microbial community sample from North Sea - COGITO 998_met_08 (SPAdes) (version 2) | ecosystem: Environmental > Aquatic > Marine > Neritic zone/Coastal water | place: Helgoland, sampling... | reverse complement strand
ACTCTTACAGGTTCAACGGCCTCGACGATCCGGTCGAGGAGCTCGCGCCGAAGGCGGCGGCGGTGGGCGCGTGCGTCGCGGCGTCCTACGTCGCGCACTTCCCACTCCTCGGCCTCATCGTCCCGAGGCTGCTCGAGCTGGGCGGCGTGTACGTCTGCGGGAAGGCGGTTGGTCGATACGCGGATGCCGGATCGGTTTCGCTCAAGGCGGATCTCGTGCGGGTCGGGGATGAAGCCGGCGACATCGTCAAGTCCGTGCTCGGCAAGTAGACACGGCTTCTGTAGTACGAGGGGTAGTCTATAAAACGCGTATATATCATATCATGTAGAGAGGTGTAGTGTCGTAAGAGTCTCTTACTAGACGAGCAGACGAGAGTTTTCTACGTTTTCATTGCGAAATAAGTCTTCACTGTTTGTGGCGGCCGCGGACTGCGGGTTCGGGTTCGGGGCGTCTCCGTCGATGGAGCTGCCGGAGGAGCTCGTGGAGCGCATCGCGGAGACGTGCGTGATCGCGGGGGGCTTGAAGGAGTGGTGCCGCTCCTGGCGGGGTACGTGCCGGCGCTTCGCATCGCGCGAGTGGTTCGAGGATGTGGTACGGGGCGGGATCCCCATGGCGGTGGTGCCGAGCTCCCTCTGCCCGACGGTGCAGCTGGGCGTGAGCCGCGCGAGGCCCGCGACGGACGACGCCATCGAACGCGCTCTCTCGACGCGTCGCGCGCTATCCCGCATCGCGGGAAAGTCCCACATAGACGACGACGACGACGAGGACCAAGTCTTGGGTACCGGTCCGGTGGTTTTACTCACCCCAGGCGTCCATTCCGAGAATGTTCGCATGACCCGAACCTGCGCTCTCCTCGGGTGGGGCCCGCGCGGTTCCGTCGTCATCGAGGGCAGCGGATGGGAACCCGCGCTCGCGTTCGCGGGTCTCGGCATGTCCGAACGCGGTAGGGGCGACACCATGGGCTGGAACATCGGCGACACCGGCGAGAAGTCCTTCGCTTGCAACGTATCCATCAAAAGTCGAAACCGATCCAACGCGTTCGCGGTGTCCGTGGTCAACGGCGCACCCAAGTTTCTCAAGTGCGACCTGCGCGGGGGACTATTGGTGCTGGGCTGGAAAACATCGCCGAGGTTAACTTCATGCGTCATCGCGGACGGCAGGGGAAGCGGGGTCAAGGTCACTGACCACGGCGCGGTGGCGCTTAGTGATTGCGTCGTTGAGCGATGTAAGTTGCACGGGTTGCTCTTCGAACGTGGCGGCCGCGGCGTGTTGTCCGGCGCGTGCGTCGTCCGGGAGAACGAGCTCGAGGCTGTGTTGCACACGCCGGACACCGAAGGCGCGCGGCTCGTGGGCGAACGGCACGATCTGGGTCCTCCGGCGATGGTGAGGATTGGAACGCGGAGGGGGAAACACGATGACGGCGGCGACGACGACGAGGGCGACGTCTCTGTGGTCGTCGGTGCGAACGTGCGACGTCTGAGGGAAGGGACGGAGACGTTGGAGCACCTGCACGGACACGCGCCGGATTACGCGTGGCTCAGACGCGGGGGGTTCGAGGATATCGATAGCGACGAAGAAGACGACGACTCGGACTTCGAGGGAATCTCGGTAGTCGATCTCGCAGCGCAGGATGACGAGCGCAAGCTGGACGATAATCTCGTCATCAATCAGGGTTCATTCAACTCACATAGCGTGGCGATATCGTGATGTAGCGAACGTTAGACGTCGTAGCCGTTTCACGTTCGTAGCCGTTTCACAGTCGAACGCACAGCTTTTGCGTTTCGATCAGCGACTCCACCCACGCCTCGTCAGCTTCTGCTTCACCGCACACCACCGGATCAGACGTCAGCCTTCGAACCAACGCCGCCTCCTCCTCACTCAACGGCTCCTCACACGCGGCAGGCTCGTTCATCCCATCATTCACTCCTTCGGGCGCCGACGCGAGGGCACCGGAGAGCGCGCTCTTATCGGCGACGTCCTTCGCTCGTTTCAAAAGATCCGCGGGGAAACCCGCTATTCTCGCCACGTTCATCGCGCACGAGCCCAACGGAGCAGGCCCTGGCGTTAGCTCATACGTGAACCGCACCGCGTCGCCTTCCCCGACGACCGCGCCCATGTGCCACGCGGAGATTCGCGTCGCGTTCGAAGGCGACTTGGCCAGGTCCTGGGCCAGCGCGTGGTAGTGGGTGGCAAAGAGGCACCGGGCGCCCTGTGAGAGTTAAACAAAACACGAGCTCGTTCATCAAATTGCCCATGCGAGAATTAACACTTCAAATAAACGTACCCGGTCGGCGATTGCGCCCGCGACTGCGAACGCGATGGCGTACCCATCAGCCGTGGAAGTTCCGCGGCCGAGCTCGTCGATGATGAGCAAGCTCTTCCGCGACGCGCCGTTGAGCTGTTGACAAAACACGACGTCAATCTAATTGCCAATCTCTAATTGCCAAGCTCTAATTGCCCGTACGAAAGTAAAAACAAACTCACCATCGCGGCGACGTCTGACATTTCGGCCAAGAACGTTGAAACCCCGGACTGGATCCCGTCACCAGCGCCCACGCGGCAGTACACCGAGTCCACGACGTTTAGCTCGCACGTACTCGCCGGGACTCTGCATCCGATGTGCGCGGTGATGACTGCGAGCGCGACTTGCCGCAGGAGGGTGGACTTACCTCCCATGTTGGGTCCCGTGAGCAGCACGCATCCGGGCGCATCGTCGGCGCCCAAGACGACGTCGTTGCGGACGAACGCGGGCGCCGGGACCAACGGGTGCCAGCTCCCGGTCAGCGCCAGCCGGTTGGCGGCGGCGCCGTCCCGGGCATCGTCCAGGAACACGGGCCTTTGAGTATACAAAACACGATGTCATTCAAATAAATCGCCCATGCGGAAATAAAAATATACTCACCGGCTGAAGGACCCAGGGGACCCGGACGCGCGGTCGCCTTTCGGACCCGTGCGCACGGCGAACGCCTGGAGGACGTCCAGGTCAGCCGCCGCGCTCACGACCTCCCTCCACGCGTTTCTATTCTCCGCGAAATCCGCGAGCGACGCTGTGATGCACAAAACACGACGTCATTCTAATTGCCCGTACGAAAATAAAGTAGAAACGCACCTGAAGTATTTCGCGCCGCGAAACGGCACGCCTCCTTCGCGGCTTCCGCGGCTTCCGCTTCGTTCCCCCGCTCGTCGTGGCGAAGCGCGTCGTGAAGCGCGTCGTCGAACGCGGGGCACGTGCCGGGGGAGGGGAGCGCGGCGAGGTCACCGAGCGCGCCGCCGCCCTCGTCGAAGATCCACCCGAAAGAGTCCGCGGATTTCCCCTTGGACTTTTTGGACTTTCCCTTGGACTTTTTAACACGCCCGGCCTTCTTGGGCTTGCCCTCAGCGTCGGCGTCGTCGTCCTCGTCGTCCGCCGACGCCGGGTCTCCGTAGACGCGCGACGCGTACTCGTGCGTGTGCACCAGCCTCGCGCGCAACGCGCTCGCACCTGTACACAAAACACGCCGTCATACTAATTGCCCATACGAAAAAGGTAAAAAAGAAACGCACCGGGGAGCGTTTTTTCGCCGAGTTCGCGGAAATCGGCCAGTAAGCCGCAGTCGGCGTCCCCCAGCGACGCCAGCGCCGCGGCGCACCCGGCGATCGCGTCGAGTGAATCCACGAATCCCCGCACTTCCTTTCGCCTCATCGCGAAGAACGCGACGGCAGCCTCGCCGAGTAACTCCATCTCCTCGCCCTCCAGCTCCTCCCGCTCCGTGTAGTCGTATCGTCTCTCGACCATCTGTTCGATCGTCAAGCCGTATTCGATCGCATCGTCGGATCGCTTGCTGTGAAACTCCGCCCGCGGCGGCGCCCACCCGTACCGCCATCCCCGGTCGGTGACGTTGTCCAGGCCACTGATCGCGCCGGGGCACGCGAACCCGTCACCGGACTGCGGGTAAATCGGGGGCGGAGCGTCCCGCAGCATCGCTTCATTCGCGGCGTCGCACGCGTCGGCGGCGAGCGCGATGGACCGCGAGATCCCCCTCACGGCGTCGGTACCCCCGGACGCGGCTGATACCAGCGATTCACGGATACCCGCGCAGTCCGCGCCGAACACGTCGATGAGCTCTTCTGCGGCGTCCAGTCGTTCTTCGATCGACGCAGCGTCGCCCAAGGGCTGAAGGATCCATTCGCGGAGCCTTCTTCGCCCAGGCGCGGTGACCTGAAAAACACAAAGTTAGTTCGCATGGGCAAACAGTGAGAACACAAAAAAGCACACTCACGGTGGCGTCGAGGTAGTTGAAGAGGGAACCGATGGAGCCGTCTTTGGCGTCGTCGTCGCCGCGGAGAAGGTGCAGTGACGTGATCGCGGAGGCGTCCAGGCGGACGACGGATGGACCGTGAGCCTCGCCGACCCTTCGCGATTCCCGGCGGCGGCGATCGGGTGGAGCGTACTGCGGGTGGGCTCGCCCGAAGTCCGTGGTGATACTCCCGGGCGAAGGCGAAGGCGTTCGCATGTCGGCTTCTCCCTCCCCCCAGATGTTGTCCCAGTATTCCCTCCTCGTAGGCACCGCGCGCCTCCCCGCGACGGACTTCCTATCATACATATCCGGTCCGGTGGTCGCGTTGACCTTAGCCGCGGGGGCGTCGTCCAGTCCCACGAGCAACTTCCTGAACCTACACTGGCACAACGTCGTGACCGCGGCTCCGCTCCACGCCAGGTGACGCGTCGCGTACGCCAGCGCCTGTCAACAAAGGGTCACGTCGTCAATCCGATTGCCCGCACGAAAATAAAAATATACTCACCTCGAACGCAGCGTCACTCGCGTCCCGCAACGCCTCCGGCAAAAGATCCGGCTGGTAACACTCGACGTTCCCATCCTCGTGAACCGCCCACGGGTACACCACGGCGTCGAAGTGCGCCAACGCCGCGAGGGTATCTTCGGCGTTAAAACTCGGCGCCGCGGCCCCGCCCCTTTCCACGAAACGAAACGCGCACCCCTCGGGTAAGTCCGCGGACCGCCTGCGAAGCGCCGCGAGCGTCGGCGCCGACAACGACCCTTCGCCGACGCGAGTGCGTGACGTCACGATCTCCCTCGGCTCGAACACGGCCAGTAACGTCGCGAGCGCGTCCCTCGCCGGGGAGTCCCTGTGAACAAAACACGAAGTCAGTTTAATCGCCCGTGTGAAAATTAAAATATACTCACCTGAACCCGCCGACGACGATCTCGCCGACGTCGGCGTCCACGAGCGCGACGCCGATCTCGACGGCACCCCCCTCGGCACCCCCGCCGTCATCCTCGATGGGTAACTCGGCGAGTGCCAGGAGGTACCTCGCGCCTTCCTCGCGAGTTAATCCCCGATCCAGCGCCGGCGTGTAAATCTCGGAAACCTCCCGCTCGATGATCGATCCGGATCCACCCTTTGTATTGGTTCCTTTACAACCTTTACCGCCGTCCTTGTCCTTCCCTGGCGCGCCGCCCTCGCGCCGCGACGTCTCCTCGACCCTCGCGACGGCGTACCCTTGCCCTAGTAGCTTAGCCGCCCACGCGTCGAAGTGGTCCTTGTGGCACCCGACTTTTTGCATGAAACGAGCCGGTTTTCCGGATATCCTCAACCCTGTGACAAAACAAACACGCCGTCATCAGTCTAATTGCCCGTACACGCGTTAAAAGAAACACTCACCTATCCCGACACCCACGTCAGAGTCCACGTCGAACATGTTGTAGAAGGAGCCGTGCCTGCACACGATCACGCAGTCCATTAAGGACGCTTTGAGTCGCCAGAACTGTGCGGTGAACTTCGGGAGCTTCGTCAGTTGATCGGGTGTGACGCGGAGGGAGGCGGGGTCAAAGGTGTCGAGACCCGCGGTGGCGAGGGTGGGTTTGTAGGCGGTGACGGGTCGTGGGGCTCCGGCGGCGTCGGTCGGGGAGACGAGCCAGTCGGGTCGCGTGGCGCCGCCCGCGGGGATGGGATCGTCGCCGTCTCCGTCGCCGGGGGTTTGCGCCATCGCCGCGGCGAGCGCGGCGGCGAACGCGCGCTTGCGCTCGAGGTTTTCAGGAGCCGCGGCGGCGGGCGGGGGCGCGGGTTGGGGCGGCGGGTCGAAGGCGTCGTCGTGGAGCGAGCGGACGGGCGACGGTGGCGACGGCGCGCGGGGGACGCGCGCGGCGAGCGGCGATGCGGTCTCCGTCGTCGCGGCGCACGCGAACCCGGCTCCCGGCGCGGTCGAAGGAGCGGGCGCCGCGGCGTCTCCCCCCGTCCTCCTCCTGCGGGCAAGCGCCTCTTCGCGCCTGAGTCGTATCCGCTCGCGCTGGTCGTCGGTGAGTGTATCGCGTGGTGGCGGCGTTCGCTGCTGGACCCCGCCGCCGCCGCCGATGGTGCTGAGCAGCCAGCTCGCGGCGTCGTCCCACTCGCACGTGCCCATCGCGCCGCACGGAGTGTGCCGCGAGGTCGAGAAAGGGACGGGGTTGCCGAGTCTAAAAGTTTAAACGAGAAAAATGACTGGACTGCTGGACTGCGATTCAGTCACATGGGATGGAGTGAGGAGTGCCCGAGAAAAAGCCACGACGAAGGCAACCCTGCCACTTTCGCAGACGCAAGCCGCCATGGATACTGGAGAAGCCGAGTCCGATACGATCGCGTACCTAGGACGCGGCGACATTTCCATCCTCTCCGCCCTCACCACGCAGCTGCCTGACGTGTTCTATGGCGAGATACTGCCCAAGCTCGACATGCTCGATACGCTCAACTTGGCGCAAGTGAGCAAGACGTACAGGGACACCGTGTGGAGCGTGGACGGCGTTCGATCGATGGAGCCGAAAGCCCTGACGATCCAAATGGCAGCTAAACATGGCAACTTACCCGCGGTCCGGGCCCTCCTTCAGTCCGGGGTGAACCCGGATGAGTACATCGATGGCTTGCATGAGGCGGGCAAGACACCAATTTGCACTGCTCTGCATATTGCTGCTGGTGCAGGCCATCTGGGGGTGGCGAAAGCACTGATTGAAGCCGGGGCTGATGTTAACAAGCAAGAAACTCTCGATGATCTGGGGGGTAGAACACCTCTGATGCTGGCCGCTGTGCATGGGCACACGCCAGTCATCATGGAGCTCATAAGGGCGGGGGCCAACGTGAACTTCGCGACGCCACCTTCTCCACACATACGTGCCATCACCGCTCTGCTTGTTGCCGTTCTTAATGGACACGAGGCATGCGTGTTGGCTCTAATCTACGCCGGTGCAGATGTACATTTCGACGGATTTGGGGAGGCAGTTATGCAGGATATCCGAACTGCAAACGCGGCCGCAAAACGCAACATCGTCGAGATGATCAGATACGCCGCCTCTCGAAACTTCCTCGTCTTAGAATTGGATTCTGTATAAAAAATTACCTTCGTACCGTCGCCGTCGACTAGCACGGGCTCCACACGCAGAAGCTCCCCTCGCACACCACCACAGCCTGCAACGCCGTCGTGTGCACGAACGGCATCGCCATGTGCTCGCCAACCTGCCTCACGTCCCGCGCGTGCCCCTCCCTCCGACACTTCGCCGTCAGCCGGGGAAACCTCGCCATCTCAATCTGGTCGCCCCCGTCGGCGGTGGCGGCGGCGCCGAAGACCCCTCCGCTGACCGGGTAACACACGCAGTCCTCGTCGGGGTTCCACAGCGAGTGCGTCTGCGAGTACTGCTCGAAGATCGGGAGGCAGTCCTGGACGAAAACCTTGCTCGGGACGTGCCAGCGGCCGCGGGTGATGACGCCAATCTCATCCGAGTCAATTTCTTTTTCTTTTTCTTTTTCTTCTTCTTCTTCGGAGGAGGAGTCGCCGCCGTGGTGGTCCTCGAGCCAAGTCGCTGGTGGATCCCACACCATCCACTGGTGCATCGGGAACACGTGGCTCGCCGTGGTGAAGTGGCACGCCATCAGCACCAGTAACCGCCTCCCCGACGCGCTCCACTGCATCGCCTGGACCTGGTGCAACACCGGGTTGGGCGCGACGGATCCCTCCTCGATTTCCAACCCGGCGTCGGCGCCGAAACCGCAGCGGCGAAGGTCCAGGACGCGAACCGCGCGGTCCCACGTTCGAACCCCGTCCGCGGCGTTCACGCTCCGACGCGACCAAAGCGCGCCGTCGTCAGCCCAGCACACGAACCGCCCACCCGGCGCGGCCGCCGCCACCGTGGGCACCACCGCGTGAAGCTCGTTGTACACAGCTGGCGGCGCCAACTCGACGATTATTTGATCCTCGAGCCGTGGGGATGCCTTGAACGACTCCTTCGCGCGCGTCGTCGACCTTTGCACCGCGTCCGCGACGCGCGCGGCGACGTCGCGCCGCGACGGATCGGACAGGCCGAGGAGCGCGAGCCTCGCGGCTTCGGCTCGTTCCGCGTCGGTCCCGCGAACTTCTTCGGGACCCGGAGTGGAGTGCGCGGGGACCAACGCGAGGTGCACGGCCCTCGGCATGGCGTCCGGGAACGACACCGGCACCAGCCAGTGCCCGTGGTCATCACTCGGCACCCCTTCGGCACCCCGCGCCGGTTTCACCCACTGGACGATGTGCGCGAGGCCGGGTAACGACGCCTCGTGCAACTTATCCTCACGAAATCCCACCGCGTGGCTCGGCTGCGCTCTTCGACTCGCGGGGATGACACCCACGAACGGGTTCTGGAAGTCTCCAGAACCCTTCTTCAACTTACCGAGCCTCGAGCCGACGGCAACCCGGGTCGGCACCACTTCCCGGAGCCTCGCGCGTTTGATCGCGCGTTCGCCAGTACGCGACCGGCGCTCCATCTCCGCGGTCCTCCTCGCCACGGCGCGCTCGCGCTCGCTACGCCGCCGCCAACGCCCCCCCCCGCTCGCGTCTCCCGCTCCCTCGGTATCACTTATCAATGACCACAGCAGCGAACGAGCCGCCCACGTCGCCGCGTTACGCAGCGTCTCGATACCCGCGACGTACCCGCCTCGCGCCAGGTCCACGCTCCGGCGCCACCACAACGACTCGGGATTGGAGGAAACCTCGTCGAGCCGGTTATCCGAGAGGGGATCGCCGCCGTGAGCCCCGGGGACGCCGTCGCCGCCGATCCTCCACGCGGGGTGCCTACTGTGGATGGAGTCATTAGTAGGGTTTAACTCCTCCAGCGCGTCGTGGACGTCGAACGTGTAGTCAGACTCGAGCCCTTCAACGTATGAAGTCATCCTTTCAGCGAATTGAGAGCTCTGTTTGAAAGCCTCGTTGTCTGAAACTATCTTTTTGAACGCTCGAGCCATGCGGTTGGCGCTCGCCCGCCCGCCCACGATGGGACCCATGCTGCGGTCGTCAAGTCCCGACCAGGTACGGATAGCGGGCGCGATCCTCGCGACGCCGGCGCCGTCGACTAAGGACACCACGTCCCGTGTGTGTGGCCCGTGCGAGAAGGAAAGTTCGCGGCCGGATTGGACCAGCGTCAGCGTCTCCTTGGCGTCGGCGCTGAGCCACCCGCCGGGTCCGACGCCGCGCACAGCTGTGTCGTTCGAGTTATCCTCCACCCGCCGCCGCTTAGCGCTCCTTCCTTGAGCTTGGGTGTCGATAGATACCCCGGCGCCGGGCGGTGCGCCGTACAGGGACGCGACGGCGACTGCGAGGTCGAGCTCGTGCAGCGCGAATTCCTCTCCTTGCCGCCTCGCGTTCATGAGCAACAGCCTGGTGCCGCACGCGCCGAACGAGGCGAAGATGGGGTTCTGGAGCGGTAAGTGCACCGAGTTCATCGCCGGACGCTTGTGCGTTCGAACCCGGGGTGGACCGTGGAGGAGTCGTAGGTTATGACTGGCGAGGAAATCGACGGAGCCGTCGTCGTCGGTGGAATCGTCGTCTTGATCAATGCTCGACTCGTCATCGTTCAACCGCGTCGTTCGGTCCGTCCGCCGGTCGCCGCGATGCGCCGCGATGAGCCCGTGGCCCGCCGCGGCGGTGGAATCATCGTCGCCCATCGAGCTCATCCCCCCGTGAGGGGCTGTTTCTTCAATTCGTTGATTCACGATCTGATTCCGCCTTCGCGCCGGTCGGAGCGCGACCGGTGGCGCGGAGAGGATGAGGCGACATCCCTCCGCGCTCTCCTGTGCGACCGCGAGCATTTCCCCGCCCGGGGACCAGGTGAGTAGGTTCGGGTGGAGCGGCTGCGGCGAGGCCGCCTCGTGCGCGACCATGATGCGCCCGCCACCTTCTACTGGATCGCACGTGAGGACTCGCGCGCTGTCGGCGACGGCGATGCGGTTGACGCCCCTCGCGCGGTGCGCCAGGACGTGCCGACGCCACGCGTACAGCTGTTTCCACGTGAAGTCGCGGTTCACCAGGTCCTCGCGGACCAGCGCGGGCGGTTCCTGCGCGCGCGCGAGCGCCCGCCAGATGGACGGTCTCGAGCAAAGCGCCCTCGCCGCTCGGCAGGTGGCGCCGAGTCTCGCGACGTCCGCGCCGTCCAGCCTGGATACCACGTCCGCGAAGATGTGTTTGGGCAGGCATCCCAGCTGCGACTCGCGCAGTGCGTCGCCCTCGTTCGCGGCGCGCTCGTCCGTGCTCTCGCGCCCCCTCTTCTCCTTCCCCATCACCCTCAGGAACGACGCCCTCATGGCGACGGCGACCCCGCGTGGAGCCCACACCGGGTCTCCCCCGTGACGCGACGAGCGCCTTTCCCGGGCTGAATCCACCGGGCGAGGGGCACTCGTGAACTGAAAGGGCGCCGGACCTCTCCGCGCGTCCCGAGGCTGTGCCCCTGGCGCGGGCGGAAGCTCCGAGAACGCCCCGATTATCGGGCCCTGGGCTCCGTCGAGCTCAGATGAGATTTGTCGAATCTCACGTGGGCGCGTTCTACTCGTGTTCTACTGAGGAGGAGGGCGAGGCGCTAGCACTAGTGCTGAACAAAAGCAACTGCGTGGCTTGGATTAAAAAACGTGGGAATCGATTGCGTCCCCCGCTCGCGGCTAACTCGTCACCCTCGGAATCCATCCCCTCCCGTACTCACGAGGCGTCGCGGCGCGCGGGCCCCCGCCGCGGGCAAGAAGCGACGAGAGCGTTTAGACTGAATCGACTGAAACATTTCGTCTCCAATGAAGAGAGTCCCGTCCCGTGAAGAGTCTACGTCGAGTGTATCGTCCGACGCGTCCTCACTTGCCCGCGGCGGCGGTGAGGAGCCCGCCCGCCGGGGGCTTGGTCTCCACGCCGCCCGCTCCCGCCCCGTTCTCCTTACCGCCCCCGAGTTCCGGCCGTTGCTCGAGCTGATCGTACTGCAGGTTGAAGTTATCTTTGCGAACCCGCTCCCAGCTCGAGACGTCGAACACGTAGAACGATCCGCGTTCGCCCCGCTCGCTCTTCATCACCGGCTCCGTGCCCGCGACGCGCATGATCCAAGCCTTGAGCTCTTTATGGAAACCCCAACCGCGGGCGCAGAGCTCGTCCGCCGCGAACAGCTGCGACTCGTCGCCGGGGGTTGAGTAAAACACGTAAAAGAGCGTCTCTTGCTGAAACTTTTGGAAAACCGCGGCGCTGGCACCCGCCACTGGTACGCTGTAGCACGCGGGAAGCAGCAGCTCAACCTCGGGCCGCGGCGGTGTATCCGCCCACGGGGACCCGAACGTCTTGTACAAGGGCTCCGGGGAGTTGAGGTTCAGGCCGAGGGTGGTGAGGTCGGTGCCGAGCGCGAGGGTGGTGAGATCGGGATCGGACATGCGAATGACGCCCAAGAGCCCGAGGAGCCCGAAGCGGTCCGTCGCCGATACCCCACTCGCGCCCTTTGTACTCCCGCCCTTGGCGCCGCCGAACTCGTACGGCGCGCCGCCGCCCATCGGACCGTTGAGGTCGAGCTTTCCACCCGGACCGGGGCCTTGCGCGAACGGCCCGGGGTGGCCGAACGCGGGTCCCTTGACGGCGGATTGCAGTTGCATGCCCCCGCCCCCGCCGCCCGGGCCCGGCGCGCCGGGAAGCGCGGGGAAATCCTCGTTCTGGATGGTAAACTCCGGGTGGGGCTTCTGCAGCGCCATCGCGCCGTATCCGTCGGCGCCCATGGATCCCATGCCGTCCATCCCGCCGAACACGCCGCCCTGGCCCGGGCCCATTCCGCCGAAGGCTCCTTGCGGGCCGCCGAAGGCGCCTTGCGCCCCGGGCTGCCCGCCGAGCCCGCCGCCGCGTCCGACGCCCGGGGGCGGGCCGCCGAGGGAGGGAAACTCGGACATGTCGAACGGGGTCTGGTCCTCGCCCATGCCCCCCATGCCCATGCCGCCCGGGCCGGCGCCGAAGGGCGAACCCCCCATGCCGACGCCGCCGCCGCCCTTGTTGATCATGGCGAGCAAATCGGGACCCGAGCCGCGCGGGCCCGGGATGCCGCCGCCGCCGCCGAAGGATCCACCCCCGCCCCCGCCCATCATCCCGCGTGGGGCACCGGCGGATGGACCCATCATCCCGCCGTTCGCGGCGCCAGGCATGGAACCCTGCCGCTGGAGCAAAGCGCCCCCGGAGCCGCCGCGATCCATGCTCTGCCTGGCGCCACCCGGCGACCCGCCGAGGCCCGGCGGTGCGCCGCCGAGGCCGAGCCCGCCGTTCATCTGCGCCTGCGCGTTGAAGACGCCCGCGGGGCCGCCCGGGTTACCCTGCATGCCGCCCTGCATGCCGCCCATGAACTGGCCCCGAGCCTGCGGCGCTCCCGGGTTCATCCCGCCGGGTCCGGGTCGGCCTGGGCCCATCCCGTACTGCATGCCTTGCATGTTGCCGTGGGAGCCCACGAGGGGGAACCCGCCGCCCGCGCCGGGAGGGGCGGTCTGGTAGTTGTTCTGACCGTTCAACATCGTTCACCACCCTCTCTCGTCGCGCACCCTCCGTCACTTTTTATGTTTTTTTATGTTTTTGAGCTTCTAACGAAGGCGGTGATGTCTCCCCCGCGCTCTGCTCATGTGACGGTGGCGTGTGTGCGCTGCGTACGAGTCGTGTTCGTGCCCTCCGCCCTTCGTTGACTGCGAAAATCGTCGGATCGGGTGCGGGTCAGCGCGGATTCGGCGGGAGATCTAGGCTGGCGAAGCGGCCCCGGTTTTACGCCGGGCGATTGCCGATCTCCACGGAAACACGGGGTTCACGCGCGACGCGACGCGATTTCACGCCGGGTTCGTGCGCGAAGGGGACGTGTGCGATCTGATCGAGCGAACGCGGTAGTCGTCGGTCGCGTTGGACGATCGGCGTCTCGGGGAAGCGCGCCGACGGAGGCCAGGGTTGCGCGAAAATCCCACACTGAACCGAGGGCGGGATTTCCAAAATGCCGCGTAGGGTCGGAACTCACCTCTCGGAAGACGACCGGTGCCGCTCGTCGCGAAGCCTCACTCCGGGCTTTCGCGCGACCTTCTGTGAGGTCTGTCGTTCGAACGGCGATGTCCGCGGACGACGCCTCGATTGTGACCGTGGAGCGGCGGTGAGCGGCGTCTTTAGGCCGGCGAAAGGGTCAATTTATTCACCGGGGCTTATGTGATCATTTTCCAACTCAAGATTGACGGTTCAAACATTCAATGCCCCTCACATATGGGCAAGCAGTCATACTTTTTGACAATTTCGACAGACAACAGTTCGTCGGCACACGGAACCCCGTCAAAACCGTTAGCACGCGCCCCTGTCCATGGCCCCGTCCCCTTCCGACACCGCGGGTATCGAGCGCCTGGTGCGCACCGTCCGCTCCGACGCGGAGCAGCGCAAGCGCCTCGTCTGCAACGCCTGCTTCCTCTCCGCGCTCGTCACCCTCCACCCCGACGTGGTGGCCAAACCCAAGGGTGAGAGGCGATGGAGGCGCGAGGAGCTCGACGCCCTGGCGACGCACACGGCGGGACGGATCGACGACGCGGATCAGGTCCACGTCATCGTCGGCGTGGACGACCTCAGCGTCAACATCCGGTACATGAAAGGATCGCTCGTGTACCTCCGCGCGGAGACCAACCCGCCGCTGCGATGCATGATGTACTCGTCCCTTCCCCCGCCGCACGGCGAGGAGGAAACCCTAGCTAGGGCGGCGGACGCGACGAACGACGACGACGCGGAAGGAGGGGCGAAAGGGGACATGCCCGCGGGTCCCGCGAAGGTGCTGGACGCGTCCGACGCGTCACCGGATCTCGTCCGCGCCGTCCTGAGATGCCTCGACGAAGATCCGTCAAGTACATCCGATGACTGCAAGGCCGACGACCCGGACTCGGTTGCCACGTGGAGGTCCAAGCGCGTCAAGGACACCCTCACCGAGACGTACGGTACCTACTGGCACGTCGTCCACGACGCCAAGCCGTTCGGCGCCGCGGTGTCAGTCTCCCAGCCCGGGCGTAAGGTGCTTTGCGTTCGGGGCAAGCACTCGTATTTGGTGTGGAGACACTCCGCGAGCCGGAAGTCGGTGCTCGATATTTTCTTCAGGCAGATGCGGCTGGATCTGCCGCGGTTGAGACGAGTCGCGAGGCTGTCGTTCCTGGTCGTGTGCTCCATCTACGCCGTCTGGTACAGGGCCATGTGCGACGACGGAGTCGGCGAAGCGTCGAGCGTGAATTCTTCGTCGTCAAGAAAGGGAGTCATAGCTGGCGCGGAGCCGACTCTGACTAAATACCTGTGCGTGGCTGGTGAAAAGGCGGCGCCGTTCGCGGGTGTGCTTCTCGCGGTGCTGTTCGCGTTCAGCAGCGGGGGCGTGGCGAGCACGATCGGGGCGAGGTACGCCCGGGCGTTCTCTAAGCGTAAGCCGAAGACGGCCTAGGTGGAATCGTCGTATGAGAAAATAGTTACCCCAACACTTAGTAAAATTGAATTAGGCGTGTCTAACCACAAATAAACTCAGCGGATCGGGCATACGGACCGAATTTCATCCGAATCCAAAAGATCTTCTCGGGAGACCGCACAGCTGGCACAATCAACCTCGCCATCATGTCCGCGTTGGCATCGCTCCATGGCCGGGCGCTCGCTCGCCCGCTCCACGCGAAGACGACCGCGCCGCGTCGCAGGACCCGTGCGCGTGGACTCACGCGCGCCGCGGTGGATCCCGAGCGCGACGTCATCCTCGTCTCCGGCTGCCGAGAGAGGATCGCGCAGTGCTGCGTCGATCAGCTCAGCAAGAACGAGCGCAGCGCGGGCACGGCCGTCAAGGTGACGCTCCCGCACGACGCCTACGTCGGCGTCAAGAACCCGCTCAACGCCATGGCTAAGGACCTCGTCTATCCCGACAAGCCGATGATCGACTGCCTCGGCGCGCTCGACGCGGTCGAGTGCGTCGACGAGTCCACGGATGAGTTCAAGGGATGCCTCAAGGACTGTACCGGAGTGATCCTCGCGTCCGAGTACGCCCCGACGCTGCTCCAGACCGCGGAAGACCTCTGCGATCGCATCAAGGCCGGCGCCATGCCCAAGCTGCGGCGCGTGATCGTCCTCTCGCACATCGGCGTCGAGCGCAGGGACGTCGACCCGTGGAAGTTGATGAACCGGAAAACCATGGTGGGCACCGGAGTCATCGGCGGCACCCCGCGGCCGGGCGGCGCCCCGCTGGACCGTTGGCTCGACGCCGAGACGCTCGTCAAGGCGACGCTCGAGTCCTGCGGCGGCGCCGACGAATCCCCGTGGTCCTACACCATCGTCCGCGTCGGAGACCTCCGGGGAAACGGACCGACGTCCGTCACCTACGGGGACGCAATGCTAACCTTAGTGGACAACGCCTTCGACGTTCGCATGCAGGACATAGAGATGGAGGAAGGCGACGCGTTCGAGGGGTTCACCAAACGCCAGTCCGTCGCGGTGGTCTTGAACCGCATGCTCACCACGCAGTCCTACAGGGTCATCAATAAGACGTTCTCGTGCATCAGCACCGGGCCGGTTGATCGAGAACGGCGAAAGGGATGGGACGTGGCGAAAGGACGGTCGCCGCCGCCCATCGAGGACAAGGTGGTGGACGAGGAGCTCCAGCCAAAGGAGGAGGAGGAGAACGTCCCCGCGGGCGCACCCGTGCCCACGTGAGTGCCCAAAAAGAGAGGCTTAGTTCATCGCGTAGTGTCTCGTTGTGTATTTTTCGTCACAAAAGTGTGTTTCATTCCAGTAATCTTACGCGTGCGCTCTACTTTGTCTCAGCCTCGGCAGCTTTGAGCTCAGCCTCAAGCTTATCCACCGCGTCCGGCCTTAGCTCTTCAGGGAGCTGATCATCTTCCGCGGCGAGGTTGGCGAGGATCCCTTCATCGCCGTCGTCGTCGCCGTCCTCGTCGTCCGAGCCCCCGCCGCCGAGCCACCGCTTGTTCCTCTTCAACAAACCCACGAGCTCCTCCTCCTCCTCCTTGCTCAGACCGCCGTCGTTCGCCTCGCCGCCCTCAGCCTCGCGATCCGCGAGCTTCTCCGCGAGCTCCGCGGCGCGCGACGCCTCGCTCATGGCACCCGCCGGGGTCAGATCCACGAAGAAAGACTCTTTTCGTTCCGAGAGCATCTTTAACTCCTCTGGGTTCTCCGTGATGGAATCACCGAGTAGCCGGGCGGATGCAGCCTTAGCCTCCATCGCAGCCGCCCACAGGGCCCCGTCCGCCGCCGCGAGCTCCACGCTCGTCGCACGCGCCTCCGACACCTGCACGCTGCCGTCGTTCGGGAGGTTCATGAGCATCAAACTCGGCGCGGGCGCTCGCCCCGCGAATCGGCACAGATCCTCCGCGCCTCGCAAATCCCCCCCCGCCTTCTTCAACGCAGCCGCGCCGCGAACGACCCTTAAAAACGCGATGTAGTGGTCAAGGTGCCTCATCTCATCCTCATCCTCGTTAAACCCGTCCTTGTCCACGTCGCCCTCGTCGTCGCTATCCTCCATGAAGTCCCAATCGTCGCCCCGCAACGCCTTCTCGTACGCCATGCAAACGTCGGTGAGAGACGCCTCGGGTTTGCCAGCCTCGACGTCCGCCGCGGCGAGCGCGGGATCAAAGGTGAACGGGGGGAGGAGTGCCGGGCCGATCGCGCCGGTCACGCGCGCGGCGTTGACGTCCGCGAAGGTTGAGATACCCTCAGCCGTACACTGCGTCGATTGGGGGATCGGATCGGGGGTGAAATTAATACACGCGTTTTTTGGAAGGAAAAAGTAAGTTTCAACTCGTGAAACGCAAACGCCGACTGAGCAAAGACGGGTAAGGTGAATGTAGCCCCCAGGCACAACGACAGAAGACATTTTTGTTCACAACGTGCCAGTGTTTTGAGGGGGAAGGCTCCACAGTGTTTCGCGGAGGTGTCCTAAAAAAATCCAACATTCGTCTCGCGCCTTGAAAAAACCAAGCTCGCGCACTGACAACAGCGCGGCTCGGGGGTAAGGGCGCATAGCAAACCGGGTTCCGGGTGGGTAAAAAAGAAAAGTGTTCGTGTTCGTGCGGGCAAACAGTGCGGGTTCAACACCCACCTTCGCCTCAAACTCTTCGTCAAAGCCGGAGAGGCCCAGCGCCGCGTCGAAGAGCGCCTGGTCGTTGCAGCCGAATCGGCCGACGACGTTCCGCCGCGATTTTTTCCTTTTCCCCTCGCCGCCCGCTCCCGTCTCGACATCCGCGGGCTCTACGCCGACATCCTCGGGGATCTCCATCGCGAGCTGGTACACCAGCCTCCACCGCGTGTCCCCGCACAGCTGTGCCGCGTCGTGGCACGCGGTTCGGGTCCAGAAGCCGTTTTCCTTTGGCCGTTTTTCCTTCGGCGTCGCTCGACGAAACTTGTGTCGGATCAACACGACCCGCGCGGCGCACTCGTGCGTCTTCTCGGTGACGCACCGCCGTAACTCGGGGTCCTCAGCCTCGGTGCCCAGACGGACCCGCGCCGCGCAGTGCGTCGCGATCCGCTCCATCAGCTCGCTCAGTTCCTCAATTGCTTCCGGAGTCTTTCCGGAGTCATCCGGGGTTTTCGACTCGTCGCGCCATCGCTCGCAAGTCGCCCACGCGGCGTCGACGCACCGCTCTAACCGTCCCTCCTTTCCCTTCTCCCAGTTCAAACACTCCGTCGCGTCCCCGACGAACTGAACCGGGATCTCGCACCGCGCCTTGAGAAGGCACCGATCGGTCTCCTCGACGAGCTCCGCGAGGGACATGTTTCCAAAGTCGTCCCTGTACGGCTTTTTACGCTCGCGGAAATCGCGATCGTCGGGCCCTCCCGGTTCGCCGAGTCCGGGAAAATCGGTCGGTTCCGGGCGGAAGAACATCTCAACCGCGAGCGTGCGCAGGACGTCCAGGTGCGTCCGGAGGTGGTCGCGGACGGCGCCGGGCGGCATGTGCGTCACCGCGTCGTCGAATGCTCGCCCGATCCGCGCCTCGTCCCAGCCGAAGTCGTCGCCGCGTTTCTTGGCCACGTCCGAGGCTTCGCGGAGGTGCTGGGCGATGCGCTTGACGAATCGGTTGGACTCGTCGTCGGGCGCCGCGGGGCGCTTCTTGCTCGCCTTGGGGGGCATGACGCGCGTCGTTGTGTGTGCTAAAGTGTTGTTGTCGTTGTTGTTGTTTCCGATGGGATACCGAACGCGTGGTTAGTTATTGCGTCCAGCGACCCTGCCGGAGCGCTTGGATTTCTTGAGGTTCTTCGCCTGGATGTGCGTTGGGGGAGGAGGCGGGGGTTGGACGATCGGTCAGCGCGCGTTCGTCACGCGGGGCGGTCGCGTCATGCGCGCCTTAGGTTTAGGAAAGAAAACCGGCGGCGGGCGCTCACGGAAAAAATAAAATCGGCGCGGCGGGATGAACGGAGCGGCTTCTTTCGCTCGTACCTTCTCGAGGAACTTCTTGTGCTCCGGGTTGGCGGGGTTTCGCTCTCCGCGTCCTCCCTTCCTGTTCGCGAGCTTCTGCGCGATCTTCTTCTTCTTGCCCAGCGCCTGTTTCTTAGCCGCGGACTTCTCTTTATCGACCTTCTTGCTCGCCTGCTTCAGGTTCAGCAGCGACCACGACGGCTTGTTCTGGGGGATGTAGTACTTCTGCTTGTGGCAGTCGTATTTCTTCAGCTTGCCCATACTATGGCGGGGCGGATCCCGGGTCAGGCCCACGCGTCGCACCCGGACAGGGAGGACACGGAGAACGCCGGCGGTGTCGTGTGCAGTGCCGCCGGCAGTCGGGGAATTCCCGCAAAAATAACGGCGCAAGAATAAATCTTCAAACTGGTTGCCGGTGACTGGCAGACTGGGTTAGCACTACGCAGACCTGGGTTACTCTATGCGATCAAATCGGTATTCACACTGGAGGAGCCACACACACAAACTCTCACGTTCCCTCCCGCCCGGGCGCTCCACACACTCTCTCCTCACACCAATCACATGCCGAAGACGGGGGGGAAGGAGCCGGGCGCCTTGGACGCGCACACCTTGCCGTCGCGGGTACCCTCGCATTCCACAGCCTTGTCCGCTGAGAGGAAGGCGACGTCACCCTTGGAAGAGGCAATCTCGCATCCGAGCATGTTCTGGGGGAACTTGCAGATGCCGTCGGTGACGGTGCGGGAGCGCTCGAAGTTGGCGGAGGAGGTGGCGGCGCGCTTCTTGTCGTTGAGCTCCTTGTTCGCCTCGGTGCGGGCGAGGAGGTCGGCGGTGAGATCCGCCTTGGCGGCGGGCGCCATGGGGCCGGCGACGAGGACGGCGGCGGCGAGGGTGGCGGCGGCGGTCTTCTTGGCGTCGCCGAAGAAGCACACGGCGCCCTGGGCCTTGGAGGCCTTGGCGGCGGTGGCCTTGGCCTTGATGCCGGTGCTCACCTTGGAGGAGAGCATAGCCTGAGGGACAAAAATCGGGTTGGGGTTTGTTCGTCAGCGAGAGGGGAAGAACACTGGCGTGATGGGGAGGGATGATCGCGCGGCGACGATGGCGTCGCGGGCCGATCGACGAGGCGTCGAGAGACGAGAGCGCGTTAACGAACGTATCGATCGATGCGCCGCATCGCGCGTTCGAGTCGTGTCCGCTCGCGCGCGACGCGCGGACGTCGCTCCCACCGGGCCCCTCCTGCAATTTGTAGCAGGGGAGCAGCAGGGAAGCTTCGCCCGCGAGGACCGCTGATTGATCGGGGAAAGGTCGAGTCGGGTCCGGGGCGGTCGGGACGAGCGACGCACCGGAGCGCAGACGGTCATGGCAGCCATTTTATGAATTAGTTTGTGACGTTAAGGAACGTGACGTGTGCTAGTATGACGCGCGGCAGCGGCCGGAGCCCTGGGAAATCGCGTGGACGAGAACTAAAGAACGAATCCTATTGGCTATCGCGAGATTTGCCGAATAGGATAACACTGGTGTCCAGTCACAGTCGGGGTCGATATCGGTATTTGGTTTTCAAATTCAAACCAGCGAACGTGGTGGTTAGATTAGGCTTAACCATAAACACACCAAAATGAGACTGCTCCACAGTCGCAGAGTGGATTTCGGGTCAAATCACCTCGGCACCTTCATTTCGAGAAAAACCCGCAGAGAATTGCGTGACGAAACAAACAGGGGCGACGCGTTCGGGCGTTCGTGCGGAAGGGGTGAAGAGGGGTCCATCGATCGCGATGCCTCCGCCGTTGATACCACCGCCCACGCCGCGCGTGAACCTCGGCATGCGGAGCAAGCTCGCGGTCGGCGTCTACGTGCACGCGTTTCAGAACCTGGATCTGCTGACGCAGGGTTGGTACGCGCTGCGATGCTACGTTCGGCGCGCGCGGGATCAGGAGAGCGGGCTGATGGACGGCGTGATCGAGGTGCCGGTGCCCATGGCCTCCGCGACGGAGAGGACCCCCGCGGATCCGTCGCTGGACTGGCACGCCATCAGGGCGCCGCCGCTGACGATCAAGGACCGGCGGCGACGCGAAGCGCGTCAGAGGTACAAGATGAATAGGCACTCAAAGGCGAAGGGATGCTTGGAGCGCGTGCTGGAGGATGGCGACACCTCAGATTCCTCCGACGACGAGGACGAACCGGGGTACACCACGCGGGCTTTCAATATCCAGTGGGCGTGCGAGAAATTCTGCGTCGAGCACTTCACGCAGTTCGTCCTTCCCATCAATCTTAACGCGCGCGATGAAAACAACGAAGACGACGAAAAGAACAATGGCTACTCCTCGGACTCGAGCGCCGACTCCGAGTTCGACGAGGACGCCGCCGCGGACGACGTCTACGTCGTCTTCGAGCTCCTCCACGTCAAGGCCTCCCCGGACGAGAACGATAAGGATAAAGATGCGATACCGGACAGGGCCAAGCTCATGAAGTCGGTGGTGGCTTCGCAGAGGGTGCGCATCGCCAACGCGAGCGCGGGTGTGCACGAGTACTTCCCCGTTCACTTCGACGAGCGGCACCTGACGCTGTGCGACGTCACCGTGCACGCGCACTTACTGGAGCACGACCCGGTGCAGAGCGAGGACAGCGTGACGTTCGACACGCACAGGCGATACGACGCGAGGGCGATTCGAACCTTCGCCAAGGCTTTTCAGAAGGGCGTGGAGGCTGACGCCGTCGAGGTGGACACGCTGGAGGAGGCGCTGGCGGACGCGCACTACACGTACGTCGCGCCGTTGGTGGCGAGCGCACACGCGGCGAGGCGATGTAGGCGCCTCGCGGTAGTTAACGACACGGGGCTGAACGGGCTCGGAGGCAGGGGAGGAGGCGGGGGGGTCGGACGGGCGTCGTCACCGCGGCGCTCGATGCAAACGCAAGGGCCCTTCGGCGCCGACGCCGAAGAATCGAATCGAATCGAGACGGACGACGCGAACGACTTTCTGTCGCACCCGAACGATACGTACGACCACGCGTTGGAAGCGCGCGAACCCAAGACGCCGTCGAAGATCAAGACACGGGGCAATCCGAAGATGAACGCGGGCGCCGAGGTAAACGCTACGGGCGTTTACCACGATCCGCGCGCGGTGTCCGAGACGTGGCGGCGTTTCATGGATGCGCACGTCGCCGGCGTCGGCGTCGGGACGATGGACGACTCGCGCGATTGGGCCTCCACCGCGTTGACGCGTCTACGGGAAGAGGAGGATGAGAACACGCGTCGGATGGACGCGGTGGTCACCGCCGACGGCCGCGACGCCAACGGCGACATCGTCTTTCCGGTTCGAAGGGATAACTCCTTCGTGGACCTGTTGGCCGTCGCCCGGGACGACGAGGCGAGTCGATGCGCGGTGTTACTGGCGCTGGCGTTGGAAGCGGCGGAAACCGAGGCGAGGGTGGCGTGGAACAAGCTGCGAACGGAGCTGCGGTGGAGGTTCAGCTCGGCGGAGAACCTCGCGGCGATGGACGTTCAAGCCGCAGACGATCCCGTTAATCGCAGACTTAATCTCAGGCGGGGTTCCTCCGGCGCCGCGGACCTCGACGACATCATCATCGAATCCCCAGGCGATTTCGCAGGTCGCACTCCGGGCAGCGTCGTGCGCAGGAGCAGCGTCTCGCACACGTGGGACCAGCCCGGCATCGGGCACGGCCGCGGCGGCGCTTGGCTCCTCGAGCCACTCCGCGATCGATGGGAGCATCGGCGGGTCACGGAGTGGGCGCCGTGGGTCGTGCGCGAGGCGTCCTCCGGCGCCGCCGGCGAGATCGCCATCCTCGCCGGCGATGCGCCAGCGGAGGATAACCCAGAGGGCGGGGTGTCGGACAAAACGGTGTCGGACACCGCTTTGTACGACGGTGCCGTCGTGGGACTGCGGGGCGCCAAAGATGAAGTCGCGAGGCGTAGAGCCGCGATGGCCGAGTCACCCAACTACGTCCTCACCACCACGCCCACGCAGCGCGCGTTCGACTACACCGCCCTCACGCCGCCGTCCACGGTGCCGCAGGTGTCCATCCAGGAGGTCGTCGGGTTGGATGGGGGACACGTGTCGCGCGGTGATTCGTCGCCGAGTGCGAGTTCGCCGCCCGGGTCGCCGACGAAGGGGGTCGAATCCGTCGCCGCGGAAGCCGATTCAAATTTCAAAGGTCAGATCGAACCCGGCTCGCCGGTCAAATCGATCAAATCCGTCGCCTCCGACGCGTCGAGCCTCCCGATCGGAGTGACAGACACCCTCGGAGCGGACCTTCCAGGCGGCGAGCACATGGTGTTCCTCGTACACGGCTTCGCGGGATCGCTCCAGGACCTGCGGCTGCTCAGAGCTCACCTCCAAGTCGCGTGCCCCAACGTTCACACCCGCGTATCCGCCGCGAACCACGAGCGCACCGGCGTCGATTCCATCGAGGCCATGGGCGCTCGGCTCGCGGAGGAGGTCGCGGAGGTGATGGAGGACCTGGATTCCGGCGCGTTGGTCCCACGCGGCGGCGGACGCGAGCCGAGGTCCCCGGCCGTCGCGGGTGCGGAACTCGCGGCTCGATTCGGATCGCCCCCGCGGGTCTCATTCGCCGCGCATTCCGTCGGCGTTCTCATCGTCCGCGCGGCTCTGACGCACCCGGCGATGGCGCCGTACCTGCCGAGCCTGCACCTGTTTCTGTCAATCTCCGGTCCCCACCTCGGGTACGTCGGCGGTGAGATGACCGTCGCGGACTCTTCCAAGAGCCGGAACCGATTCGGGCTCGGGAAATCCGCCGCGTTTCAACTCGGACTGTGCTGCACCCGCGCGATCAACCCGAAGGCCAAGTGCCTTTCCGAGATTACCTTCCGGGACTGCGCGAAGATCGAGGACTGCTACCTGTACAGGCTGGCGCACCACCCCAACGGGCTCGGGCTGTTCAGGCACGTGGTGTTGGTATCGTCGCCGCAGGATAAGTACGTGCCCCGGCACAGCGCCCGGGTTCAGCTGGAGGGGTTTCGGATCAAGGAAGGATCGCGACGCGCGCGGGCGACGATGGAGATGGCGCGCGCGATGCTCACGCCCGTGCTCGAGAAGGCGATGAGGCGGGAACGGGGAGGAGGAGAGATCGGTGGTGGTGGTCAGGGAGGAGGAGGAGGAGGAGGCCAAGAGGAGGGGGACGAAGAGGCGAAGTCAACGAGTCATGTGACGACGTTGACCCGCGCCGACGTTCACTTCGCGCCCTACGGCGGCGTGGACTTCAACCAGCTCATCGGACGCAAGGCGCACATAGACTTTCTGGAGACTGACGAGTACGTCAGGTTCCTGATCTGGAGGCTGCGCCACGCGTTCATGTAGGCGTCCGGAAGGTGTGCGACTAGTGCGAAGAATAGAATACCGTTTTGAGACGACGACGTCGATCCAATCACATGAAGTAAGCTAAAAGGCTCGTGGTGGTACAGTTACCGGATCTCAGACCATCGTGTGTGTGTGTTTCCCTCCCCACCTCTCTCCCCGTCGCATCGTTCGTCGAGACATTCTCCTCGTAGTCCGCGGGTCTCCTCGTCGATGAAGTTCTTTTACCCCCTCACGCGCGAAGCATGGACGCGAAGGAAGCCATACCCGCCCAAGCGTTGGACGGCGTGGGCGCAGCCACATCCTCCGTCTCCATCTCCGCCGCCCAGTCCTCCTCATCGTCGGCATCCATCGCGTCGACGGGCGCCTCCGTAACGACGGGCATGACAACGGGCTTCACGGCAGCCGCCTTGGTCGCGAGCTTAGCCTGAGCGGCTTTGTAGGCGGCGATCTTGCGAGCCTCGACAACCTTGGCCTGGGCGGCAGCCTCAGTCTCCGCGGCTGCGCGCGCGCGCTGCGCCCAGGACCCGCCTTTGTTCGCGTTGGCATCGACATCGGGGGTGACGACGCCGAAAGGTGTCGCGGGCGTCGCGGGCTTGGCGACAACAGCGGGCTTCGTGGTGGCGGCGATGCGCTTAGCGGGGGTCGCCTTGGCCGCGGACGCGAGCACGGACGCGGGCGCCGAGTTGGCGCGCGCGAACGAGCCCTGCATGCCGCCCGCCTTGGCGCGCGCCGCCCAGGACCCGGCCGGGGTGGAGCCAGCTGGCACGGTCTCGCGGAGCTTGCTCGTCATCGTCGCGCGGGCGGGGGCGTCGGCGGATAGTTTGGAAAGCGCGTTTGAAAGCGCCGGGGTCTTCAGGGATGCGAAGCCGCCGCCGCTCTTGAAGGTGGGTGATCCCGCGAGGGACGCGGCGGCGGACGCGGCGCGACGCCTGCGCCTGCACCGCTCGCGCTGTACCTCCTTCTCCTCGGCGAAGATATCGGCCCACTCCTCCTTGGTCACGCGTTCTTTGAGCAACGCCCAGAAGACGCCGCCCGGGGTTCTGCGCCTGACGCCGTCGCGGGTCATCTGTCCGCCGTCGCCCTCGATGCGGTACACCTGGATGGCGATGTCGTTAGCCTCGACGACGCCGATGCAGTCGAGCGCGCGGCGCATTAAGGATTCCTTGGGCTCGCCGAGGTCGCCGCAGAGGTCTCGCGCGGCTCTCGCGACGTTGATGCCGAGGCCGTCGTCGTTCTTCACCCGGACGTTCTTCATGGGTGGGGAGACGATGTGCGAGCGCTTGAACCCGGCGCGGGGCGCGGGGGTCTTGTGTGCGGGGATGTTCGCGGAGAGGGTGGAGAGGACGGGGCGGAGCTCGTCGCCGCCGCGGCCGGCGGCGACGGACGCGACCGCAGCCTCGGCGGCAGCGGCAGCGGCGAGGCCGCCCTCGACGTGCGCGGCGCGGGCCGCGAGGCGGGCGCGCGCGGCGGCGCGCGCGTCGTCCGTGGGGCTGTCGCCGCTCAGCATCTCCTGGATTGGGTGAATTGGGGGTTGGATACGGCGTGGGTCAGTCACCGGGGCGTGGAATGCGTGGGGCGCGGAACCGCGGCGCGTCGCGGCGAACCGTCGGGTTATTGAATTGGCACACCGGGTAATTTTGAAATGGTGAGGGCGACGGGAGGGACGTTCGCGCGCGTATCGCGATGAGAACACGGGGGATGGGAACACGCACCGGTGGGGACGTGAGGTAGCTATCGAGCTCCTCCATGTCGATGTCGCTGAAACTGTCCTCAAAGTTGCAGGCTCTCTCGGTGGCCATCTCGAACGTAGCTCGCGTTGCTTTCTGTCGTTGCTCCGTTTCAAATTGATTTGAGCAGGAACCGGTGGGTGCCTCGTCGTGTGTTCGCGGGTGTAACTGCGGACTATTCGCGAGCGCGCTGCGTGGCACACTGCGTGAGGATACTAGTCACTAGGGTACTAAACCACGCGAGTCACTCTATGCGACGCGCGGGCGGGTGTGTGGCCTCTCCCCCGAGTTGGCACACCCGAGAGAAAGCAACGACGATTCTGCGTTTTTGATTTTCAAACGTTAGCGGTCGGTGGTCGCAGAGTGGTCGGCAAACACAGCGTGGTCGGCGAACACACGCTAATTGCGTGGTAATTATCTATTTCAAGACGCACACTAACTAATAGACATAGACACACTCGAAAAAGCCCGGGAAAAAGAATATCTCAACTTTTTTCGATCCGACTCGGACGGGACGACCTCCACCTCCCCAGACATCCCCGCAGCGCGCAGAACTCTCACTACTCTGACTAAAAATGGAGCCGGAACAGCTCGAGCGCTACGCGAAGCTCGCGCCGTGCTTCTTCGCCGTCATGGGCACCGTCTTCATGGCCAAGTGCAAGAACGCGTGGCACCCGATCCTCAACAAGACGGGATGGAAAAAGGACGGCGTCTTCGCCTGCTCACAGGACGCCGTGTTCCTCCGCTGGGCGAGCCTCGCGTCGCACATGTTCTTCATCCTCGGTGCCGTCATCTTCGCCAACGGGCTCCTCGCCATCGCAAACGTCCTCGAACTTCCCCCAGTCCTCGGCTTCTGGGTCATGAGCAGCACCGTCGTCAACCAAATCACATACATGGGAATGTTCAAGCAGTCGCCGATGGGCACGCCCGACATCGACGGCCCGCCAATCCCCGCGCGTCTCATCATCGCCGCCGTCTGGATCGTCACCACCGCCAACTACATCGTCAACCGCGCGACGCTCTACAAGGATGTCGACGAGGTCAAGCTCTTCGGCCTGATGGCCGCGGGTATCCTCGTCCCGAGCCTCATCGGAGCCAAGCACCGAGGCGTCCACTGGCGCATCCAGGACACGAGCGACCTCCCTAGCCGCGAGACCGCGAAGACGTACTGATGAATCGGGGACGAACGCATGACTTAGAAGAACACGCGGACGCGACCGCGAATGTATTACGACAATATTAACGTGTAAAAGTAACAAGGACGCGCCTCCGCCTCGACGCGCCTCATCGCGCGGATCCCACGCCGCCGAACTTCGCGTCGGGTCCCATCACCATCCACCTTCTGACGAGCACCAGCGCGCACGCGCACGCCACGATCGCACCCGCGGACGCGAACGCCGCCGCCGGCGACGCGTGATACACCTTCCCGAGGATGATCGGCGTGGCGATTCTCGCAACCGCGTTCACCGCCGAGTCCAGACCCATCACCCACCCTCGGCGGCTGGGCGGCACGCACTGCATCAGCAAGATGGGAATCGCCGGCGTGAACAGGGGAATCCCGGTGACGTACACCGCCGCGGCGATGAGTGTGAGGCCGGCGGTGGGCGCGGCGCCTATGGCGGCCAGTCCGACGGCCACCAGCGCGAGCCCCGCCGCCGTGGTGGACGCCAGCCCCAGTTTTTTGTTCACCCTCGCGAAACCCACGGCGGAGATGGAAAACGACACCGCCGCCAGCGTCGTCAGCATCCACCCGATCTGCGTCGGTCCCATACCCTGCCGTTGCGCGCAAAACACGGGAAAGAACGAGTCGAACGTGCTCTGTCCCGCGTTGTAAAGGAACGACGTGACGCAGATGGTAGCCACGGCGGCGTACAATCGCCTCCCCAGCGGACACGCCGGCGCCGACGTCGCCTCCGCCCGCGCCTGCTCCCTCGCGGCCCTCTTCGCCGCGAGGGAGACGCTACCGTCGTCCATGTCATCCGCTGACTCATCTCCCTCGCATTCGTCGTCCAGTAATAAGTTATTCGCGCATTCGTCCTCGTCGCTCGATCGAATACGAATTTCTTTGACCAAAGCCGCGACGATGGCCGCCGCGAACACGCTGGCCCACCCGGTGACCGCGATGCACGTGCTCAGGTCCCGGTTGACGCTGAACATGACCCCGCCCATCGTCGGCCCCACGATGAACGCCAGCGTGCACGCCGCCTCTCTCCACGCCATGAACGACGGCAACTGCTCGGGCGTCGCGGCGTCGGCGAGGTACGCCTTGACAACCGGAGACGCTCCGGCGAAAGCTCCGGAGGCGACGCGAAGGCCTAAGAACGTCGCGAGCGACCACCCGCGCGACACGCACGCCGCCTGCGCGACGAGCCCTAACCCCACGCCCAGCAGCGACATCACCAGTATGGGCTTACGTCCAACCTTATCGCTCAGCCGCGGCCACGCGAATAACGCGAAGAACATTCCGAGTGGGTACGCCGAGGTGAGGTATCCAACCTGGGAGGGGTGCAGGCCGAAGTGTGATACGAGTGACGGGGTGATTGGTCCGGTGACGGTGAACCCGAGGAGGTGGAGGAACACCGCGAGCATGACGCACGCGACGCTGACGTACTGCGCGGTGGTCCCGGGAGGAATGGGTTGTTCGTCGTTGTTAGTCCCCGCCGAGATCATGCTGAGATCCTCGCCCGCGCCCCCGGGTGACGACGAGGCGGCCGCGCGCCTCGCGATTGACGATCGGGTTGACGCGCGTGATCGCGACACCGCGAGGCGCGAGACGACGCCGCATCGCGTCTGGATGCTGCTCGACCGAACCGGCGAAATGGACGCGGTACGGTGCGTACACGCGACGATCGGGGCGAGACCCGGACGCCCGCCGCTTGGTGCCGATCTGGCATGGGAGGAACAACGGTGCGCGGGAAGGATCCCGGACGCCGCGCGTGTGTGCCCGAGGACCCGCATGACGCCCCGACCGTCCCACGATCGTCCCCACGCGCCCTTCCTCGTCCCGAATCACGCTTCCGCTCGATCCTTCGCGTCTACACGACAGTGCGTCGTGCGTGGGCTCCGGCCTCGTTTGAACAGCTCACGATCGGAAACGCGCTGACGAGGCGGCTGAGACATTTGCGAAGCGCGTCACAAATCAACCGCGTGAAATGGTCGACCCCGCCGCGCTCTCGGCGCGCGTCCAGGTCTCGCGCCCGCCCACCGCGAGGACCCGCGGGATCCCCTCGGGCCGCCGCGCGATGTGCGCGCCGACCCGCGCGAATTCCCGCCACGACGGCCGCTCCGACGCGCCAGTCTACGAGTACACCCAGCTCTCGCTGCAGACAAAGCTGGGCATCTCGCTGCACGACATCACTCCGCAGGTCAGGGCGGCGATACGCGAGTCCGGGGTGTCCAACGGCACCGTCAACGTCCTCTCCAGGCACACCACGACTGCTGTCACCATCAACGAGGCGGAGGATCGCCTGATGGACGACATACGGCAGTACATGCTCAAGCTCGCGCCACCGGGGGACCCCTACCTACACAACGACATTCATCTCAGAGACGGCCCGCCCGACTGGCCTGGCGGTAATGACGCGTGGCGCGCGCAGGAGCCCAAGAACGCGCACTCCCACCTGCTCTCCATGCTCATCGGCAACTCCCTCGCCGTGCCCGTCGTGAACGGCGAACTCGCGATCGGGACGTGGCAGTCGCTCATGCTCGTGGAGCTCGACGGGCCACGGACGCGCACGGTGGGGGTCCAGGTGTGCGGAAACAAAGGTGGCACCTCGCGGAAGAAGGTGGACACTTCCGAGTCGTCGAGCAACGCCGCGAGTAAGACGTACCAGCCGAAGGAGAAGGCTTCCGTGTCGGACGGGTACAAGGACCCGATGGACGAGCTGTGCGAGGAGGATCCGTCCGCGGACGAGTGCAAGGTGTTCGACTGACGAGTTTCGATGTGTTCTTCATCACGTCATTACGAGCATTTAACAATTGAATCGAGTCACGACGCCTTCCTTCGTTCTCATCGTCGCATCCCCCCGCGAACCTCGCTGAGCACCTCCCGTAGGACGGAAGCACGCTCGTGCTGCGCCAGAAGCGCGTCGTTGTGCGCCTCGTGGTCGTACGTCGCGCCGGAGTACCCCCCCTGCATCTTATTCTCGTCCCACCGCGTCGTCTCACCGGACCCCAAGATGTCCTTCATGGCGTTGCCGCTCTCGTGTCGTCGAAACAGCTTGCTCTGCCGAACCGTCGGCCGAGTTCCGATGGAGTTACCGCGGTTCTGGTCGCCGGAGCCGGAGTGATGCGTCGCGCTGCGCCCGGGCTGGGTGCGGGGGTGATCGCTACGCTCGTCGCGAGAACCGTATCCGTGAAAGCCGACATCGTCCCTCTCCGGCGCCAGCTGTGTCGCACATGGGTCTCTGTAATATCCGAGGCCGTAGCGGTCAACCTTGAAGCACCAGCCGGGGCGGGGACCCATGAACTCGTCGCACGGGAAGAACGCGGGCGTCTCCTCCTCTTCTTCCTCGTAGTACCGCGGCTGCTGCTGCTGTTGCCGCCTCTCATTGACCTCGTTGACCTCATCGATCTGGTGTTGCTGACGGCGTCGCGTGGGATGTTCCGGCTCGTCACCCTGCCCGCCGAACCCGCCGCCCGGGACGTACACGGAACTACTGGCGTGCGCGTTGATCGCCCTGTCGTTGAAACCCCTCGGGGGCTGGACCCTGTTACGTTGGTTCATAGCAACTCCGGAGCCGACTTTGCCGGTGACGCCGTCGCCCCATCGGTCGTCGCCGTCGCCGAAGCCCCCGCCCGGGACGTATACGCTGGACGACGCGTGCGCATCGATAGCGCGGTCGTTGAAGCGTCTCGGCGGCGGCATGGCGTTCGGGTGGTGGGCGTCGTGGCCCATCACGCGCTGCATCGCGGCGACGTCGCCGAAGGATCCGCCAACCTTCCCGGTCACCTCGTTTTTGCGCATGCGGTGGACCCCGAAGCTCTTGGCGGGCGCCGGGGAGAGGGTGGTACCGCCGCCGTATCCGCCGAGGCAGACGCCGGTGATGCCGCCGTCGGCGTCGACGCGCTCGCGCCGCCCGGGCTGCGCCGGGTGGTGCCCGTAGCCGTAGGACTGCGGCGGATATCTCAGATGCGTTTCGTCGTCGTACCCCCCTTGGTGCCCACCGTGATCGGCATGGTGGGGTTGACCGCGGTGGTGATGGTCCCGCGCATCGCCGTAGCCGTCGTACTGCCTCGCGCCGTACGAGTCACCGCCGCTGCTCGTCTCCGAGCCGTACGTGCGCACCATACGTGTCGACGTATCACAGCAGCCGCGCGTCCGGGGTCTGCGCGCCCGTGCCAACTTTACGTTTCCAACGGGTGAGAGTCGCGAGCTGATGACGAGCCGGATTGTTGGAAAAGTGATTAGCCCCTGAAGAGGAGGCTCGTCGTCGTGGCTCACAGCGAGGGGCGGGTCTCGACCCGCGGACGCAGCACCAACGCGTCCACGGCTGGACACCGGCGGCGTCGACCCGAGGCGGCGTATCGTCCACAGATCGATCATCCGAGCCCCGGGGGCGGACGAGCCCCGCGGAGGGGTAAACGCGGGAAAGCAAATACACCGTTGTTAGGGATCAATGCCGTCGCCGTCGCCGCCGTGGTCACCCACGCGCGAGCCCCAGGGCCGCTACGAGGAACTCGCGCCGATGGACGAGTACGGCTTGATGGCCCCGGGGGCGTCCACCGGAGACCTCTCGGACCGGGCATCGGTGGACGACGACGCCGTGCACCACGACGACCATGGAGGCTCGGGATGGGCGCAGACCCCGGCTTGGAACATCTGCCTCAACGCCGCCATGTACTGCGCCGTCCCGTTGTCCATGCCGGCGACGTTAGCCGCGGGAGGATGGTTCTGGGGCACCGTGTTCTTCACCTACTGCACGTGCGCGACGTACTGGACCGGGCTGATCATCGGGCGCGTGTACCTGGAGCATCGAGGACGACTAGCCACCTACCCTGCGATGGCGGCGGAGGCGTTCTCATCGCTCGCGTTCGAACACACCGGGGACACACGAATCGCGAACGACGTGCGAGTACACGCGCGACGATGCGTCGAGACGATACAGTTCGCCACCTTCTACCTGGACACGGTGACGCAGATCGTCTACGTCGCTCAGTACTTTGGGCAGCTCGATCGCGGCTGGGTGACTGGGGAATCGGCGTCACGTGTCCGGACGTGCCAGTGGGCGTGGGTGCTGGCGGTGTGGGCGGTGTCCACGCCCGTCATGCAGATACCATCCTTCCACGCGTCGCGGTGGGTCATCGGCCCGGCCATCGCGGTACTCGGACTCTCAGTCCTGTTCTTCCTGTGGGAAATCGGAGTGGAAGTCCGCCCGTGGGAGTGCCAACCAGGGCCTTCGTTCGGCGGAGTCACCGCGCGATCAGGTGAGTTTATTTTTACATGTGGGCAATTAGAGTGACGCTGACGTCGTGTTTTCTTTATGATGCAGCGATGGTGTCGCTGGGTAACATGGCGTACGCGTACGGCGGCCACGGGGTTTTCCCCGAGTCCTTGCGTGAGATGCGTGAACCCGAACAGTGGCCGGCGGTGATGCGATGGATGTACACAGGGATGGTGCCCATGTATTTAGTGTGTTCCATCGTGGGATACGCCGCGTACGGGAATTTCGCTCAGGTGGGTTTATTTTAATTCTCGTAAGACTCGTATGGGCAATTAGTCGAATGACACGTGTGTTTTGTTCAACACTCATCGCAGGCGAATATAAACTTGAACTTTCCGAAGAACTGGGTCAACGGGACGAGCATCACGACGCAGCTGCTGCAGTGCTATTACCTCATCTTCTACACTAACGTGGTACTGGTGCTGATGGTGGAGACGCGGATGGGTATAGATCCAACAAAGACGTGGACGCCGCGGGTGCGTCCGCCTGGCTGGTTGGGTCGATTGGT